>ERZ1370068.9785-contig-8537_pt1 | contig 52389 bp, 79 predicted proteins | sample MGYA00561227_ERZ1370068 | MGnify/ENA primary metagenome ERZ1370068 (study PRJEB38410, sample SAMEA6850437) | metagenome | study: Metagenomic assessment of the ecological functions of the soil: analysis of the soil microbiota associated with the... | reverse complement strand
GTTTACGCATTGCTAAAGTAAACGGGACAGGCACTCGACTTGCTGACTTTGAGGTCCAGGGGGTGGAGGGGGCCACTACATCACAACATTTGATTCCTGAGGGGGATGATTCACGCTGAGGCAATTCGCGCAGCCGATTATCCATCCGCGAGCGCGCGCGGAGCTTCCCGGCCCCACTGCCGACCCCTGATCGCCCCGGCTCCCCGTCGGTCCGGGTCAGTCAAGAGCGTGCCACGCTATTTTCGACCGCGTCGGGGCGTTGGATTTACTATCCGCTGCTGAAACCGGCCACATCCAGACGCTCGCCCCTCATATCTCAAGTTTGCCGGGAGCAACCAGCTGACGAGGCGGCCGGCGCCTGGCGATGATCCCCGAGTGGAGCTCTTTGGCAGAATCGCCGACGCGCAGGCCCGCCCCGACGCACGACCAGGCCCGCTTCCGCCAGCTCGCGTGCCTTCGATTCGCGTCGTCGTGGCGCTCTGCCTCGCGCTGCTCGCCACCCTGGCCATCTGGCGGGCCGCGAAGCCTTTCGCCGCCGCACCGCGTCGGGCTGCTGTTTCCCCGCCCCGGCCCAACTCGCCAAACAGCAACCTCGACGGCTTCTTCCGGACAGCCGCGCGAAGATACCTGGTGCGTCGAGGGCCGGAACATATGCTCGTCTTCGAGCGGCGGTTCACGCGGACGGACGACGAAGATCGGCCTGGCGCTGCTGGCCGCGGAGCTGGCGCAGCAGAAGGTCGACGTCATCGTGGCGTTCGGTCCCGCGGCGTCGCGCGCCTGCCGCCCGGCAGGCAAACCCTCACGATGCCCGGGTCGTGAGCTATCTCACCGATCCCGATGCGGTGGAGGCAGGGGCTCGTCGCGAGCCTGGGGCGGCTCCGGAGGCAATGTCACGGGCATGACGGTCGAAAGCACCTACTCGGCCGGCAAGCAACTCGAGCTGCCTCAAGGAAGCGATACCGGGCATCTGCGCGTCGGAATCGGGAAAAATCGCCAATCCCGGCATGCCGGGCTACTCCGAACGCCGTGAAGAGCCTCGGAAGTCGGCGCCGCCAGGCGCTCGCGCCTTCGCCTCGTCCCGCGGGCGTCACCAGCGCCCGCCGCCCTGGTGGCGGCGTTCGGCGAGATGAAAGACGCCCGTAACGGCAGCTTTCTCGTGGTGGCCGAGCCGGGGATCGATGTGCTTTCGTGCCCGCATCGCCGCGCTCGCGCGCCGAGCGCCGCTTGCCCGCTGATGCGCACCCCTTGGCGCATGTGACGTCCGACGCGGGTTGGGCTCATGTCTTATGGCGCCGAGCCACGCGCTCGCGATCTCGTCTGCCGCCTGGCGTTTTACTTCGTGCACACCGGATCCTGAACGGCACCCCGAAGACCCGCGGACCTGCCCGTCGAGCTGCCGAGCAAGTTCGATCTGCGATGCTACGAAGATCTCAGAAGGCGGCTCGTGAAGCTCGGCATCAAGTTCCCAGCATGCGCTGCGCCGGCCACGGCGCTGAAATCGGTCCAGTGAGCCGACACCTCGGCTGCCGCGCGTATCCACGATCGAACGTGCCAAAGCGACTGCCTGCCGCGGCCGGCCTGGGCAGGCCACGTGATCGTCGGGTGAGTTCCCGACACACAGCCGGCACCGGAGTGTCGCAGTTCGATCAGCGCATCAGCTTGGCTGACCACCAGATCGCCCGCCGATTCGCTTTGCTGCGTGTCCCCTCATTGTACGCTCCGCCGCGGGGCGAAGAAGGATCCAGCGCGCGCCATTCGATTGACGCGCGTGTTCACTACCCTGCGCGGGTGGGTACGATCACGCGAGCGGTCTGGTAGCCTCGCGCGCGACAGTTGAATACAGGCCCCGGGCACGTGGGACGCGCTGCTGCGGCTGCACTCTATCCGGAGAAGTCGCTGCACGCAGCTGGCGGCGACACTGGGGAGCGGCATGGCCCGAGCTCCCGCCGGAACTCGACAAGCGCAGGCTAGTCTCGATCCGACGAATCTCCGACCAGTTACGGTTCGTCGAACCATGGAGGCACTGCACATGAACAGCGTTCTCGCCGCCGCGTTGATCGTAGGTACTTCGCCACTACACGTTCGCCCGGCGCAGCCACTGACCCGAAGGTAACGACCGAGGGCGCCGCGTCCGCGTCTAAACACTTCAAGCCGCCAGGATGCGGCCGCCTACGCAAGGTCGCCGAAAGCTCCGAGCAAGATGACTACAGCCGAAAAGGACAAAGTCATCAGCGATTTCAACAAAGATCCGAGCAAGATGACTACAGCCGAAAGGACAAAGTCATCAAGGACATCGAACGAACAGATAGTCGGTCCGGTGACGCGCGCACGGCGCGAAGCGTAAGGCGGATGACGCGCGCGTGACCGCCCGCTTTTTCCTCCATGCGCCGGAGGGCGCCGCGTCCAACCAGTCCCGGCGCTAGCCCGCGCTGGTGAGCCGCGCTGTAGATGGATGCGTTTGGCCTGATATCTCAGGCTCAACAATCCCCAAGATGTTGCAGCAGCCGGCGACGGTAATCCGCGCCAAGCGGCTTGACCTCAGTGCCTCAACTTCCGCGCAGTAGCCCGCCGCGGCCCTCCAGCTCCGCACGACGTGGAGTTACGAAACGAAGAGCCTTCTTTCCTGGAAGCGCTGCGGGAAACCGCGCGCAATCTTCCCGCCAGCATTTACCGGTCTTCTGGCACCGTGGACAGCCCGAGCCTGTCCTTCAGCTCCGGCAATGGGATCAACTGGTGTAGCCAACAGCCGGTTCATCAGGAACCCGCCTTGGCACGAGAGCCTCCGTCCGGCTGCCTGCCAGCCATCGATGCCCCCACGCAAATAGCGCGTTGACGCCCGCAGCCCGGGAAGGCGCAGTGCGCCGCTGCTCGACTCCACTTCGTGGCCCGTAGACGCAGGTGAACGATCACCGGACGACAGTCGGTTTGAAGTTCGCCAGACCATTCCGGCGACACCGGGCGGGGATCGCGCCACGTCGTCGCGCCGGGAATCACGGCGGGCGCTTGCTCGAGGCACTCCGGCACGCCTTGCATCTATCAACTGAGGGGTTTGCCCGTTGACGATTCGTCTTTGGGAAGCTGCGCCGAAGAGACTCACTCGCATTATTCACGGCCGCCTGGTGGCGCTCGTTACACCTTCGCCCAGTCAGATGTTCTCCATGAACGCGTCTACATAGGCGCCTGCCGCAGCACCGAAGTCCATGTGATATGAATGTTCGTACATGTCGAGTGCCAGGATCCGGCACGCCTCCAGCTACCGCATGTGTATGGTCCGGCCGCCCATTGGTTGACTAGCGTACCTTCACGTGGCTGAAACGTGAGTAACACCCACCCCGAGCCGCCACCAAGGGCCTTGCCCATTGCGACGAACTCCTCGCGCCACCGCTCGAGGCTGCCAAAATTGGCCGTAAGCGCCAGGGTCATCGCCGGCTGCATCGTCTTGCCGTCTCCGCCGAGACAGTCGAAGTACAGCTCGTGCAGGAGCATCGAGTTGGTGGCGATCAGCTCCTCGCGCTTCGAGGCCGTTGTTGAGTTGAACCCAGGCGCGGTCGAGACGGGCAGCGCGGCCAACTGCGCGCGAATGGCGTTCAGCCGCTTCACCGCGCCACCGTAGTTGTTCTGGTGGTGGCTGATCAGCAGTCTTTCCGACAAGCCCACGCAGTGCGGCCGGGTCGAAGGGCAAAGTTTGAATTCGAGCCTCCATCGCTACTCCTTCAGCACAACATCGGGTTGGGTCGAAATCATCAAGATCGCTGTCCGAGTTGCGAATCGCTCGAGCACGCCTTCAGCGATCTTTGCGGGCCGTTCACCGATCCCATCGATTACAGCGTCGATCGCCGCGCGGATCAATTTCCGATGACTTTGGTCCCGCGGCGCACGGGCACGCCACTCCGCGTCAAGCCGCGGAGGCGGCCGCCAAGCGCGGCGGTCAGCGGGCGTGCGCCCCACATGCGCAACGACCTGACCGGCAGCGACTTCGTCTCCGATAACAAACTCGCTGTTGAAGACCCCGGGCTCGGCGAGCATACACCACACGTTCGATACCAAACCCGGCAGGCGTCCGGCGAGCCCTCCTGTCGTGACGCGGAACCGCTGGAGATGGCCGCTCCCAGTCAGTCGCCCCACGCGGTTTCAACGACGAAATGCGTCGTCTCCGATGCAATGAAATTCGGACCGAGACCGATGGTGCAGGGCGCCAAGTGCACTGGCGCTCTGGCGTCAGCCGCTTTCGCATCCGTGCGTCGATCAGAATCCTGGGCTGAAGTGCTTGCAGCAACGACTGAAAATCATGCGCGGATACGGAATCTCGGAAGATCCAAGCAGGCTCTGGCGAGCGCGTCGGAGTTCGTCGATGCGTGTCGCAGTTACGCCGGCGAGTGATGCCTCGCCGTCGAAAATCGCGTCCGGTGAATGCCATCTTGCGGCGTGTCCAAGTCGAGCAAGGGAATGTCATGGACGACGACACCATAGCCTCGCGATGCAGCAGGTGAGCGACCGTGGAACCGACGTCGCCGATCCCCGGACAAGTACTGCTCTCACTTTCCTCCCGCCGTTCCGTAGGAAAAGCTCGTCGAACAACGTGACGCTGTCGGCCTTCGTCCAGACGCCGACGCGCCCCGAGCCGGCAATGCTCGTCGTCAACCTCGACGTAGGACTTGCCGTCGAGCGCAACTCGGATGCGTTGCCAGAGAAGTCCACGCGCAGCGCGTGCCATTCGTTCTTCGCAACCGGCGCGTCGACGTACTTGATGGTGATCCGCCGTCCGCTCTGCGTGTAGTAGAGTGACACGTTGTTTTCCAGCGCATTGGCGCGTGCGACGCTAATAGTTGTCACCGTCTTTCCAGCGCCAGACAAGACCGCCAGCCGCGTCCTCCTCCTTCCCGGAAATTGCTTTGAACTTGACCTCGACGTAGCCGTCGGCGATCTGAGTTGTCGGTCTTCACGCACCACGGGAAGTCACCGCGCCGCTCTGTTTCAGGACGTTGGGTTTGGACGGAGCAGTGGCATCGGTCTCAACCGTCCAGCGGTGAGTGCCGCGGCCGGGCGTGACGCTCGGTCGTCCAGCCCGGAGGGAGGCGCGCGCCTGCGGCATCCGCATCGATCGCTAGCCGTTTTTACTCGCTGCATGGTCGCTCCCCTCCTGTCAAGGTGTAGCAGATAACAGACACCCGGCCGTGACGAAGAAGATGGACAACAGCAACAGCGGGCCAGTCCTTTCCGACATTCCCCGTGGCTAACTTCGGGCGCTGGTGCAGATGATGCCGATCACCGCCGCACCGACGCCATAGAACGCCGCCTGCATCATGGCGTGCCTGCACCGAGACCGCCTACCAATGCCGGTTCTAAGGAAAATCCTGGGGTCGGGTACGTCCAACGCTCACTCCTCTTCTGGGCCAAGTGCCCGATCGGGAGACAGAACTTGGACGCCGATGGCGTCTTGAGCGGGGAGTCCGCCAACTTTCCTCCGAGAAACAAAAGAAATGGTAACTCAGCCGCAGGAGACGATCAAGTTCTGGTATCTCGAGTTGCTACTACAGCGGCGTAAAGATCATTTACGTAGCGTGCGTCAAGGGATCCCGATTCGTCCGCGCCTTTAGCGCCCCGGCGCTCATGGCCGTCGCCTGGTGAGTTGCGATGCTCCTTTACGCCAGCGCCTTCGCAGCCACGCCGCTGCGCGCGATGTCCTGCGTTTCGCGCATCACGGTCCGCGCCGCAAGCGTGAGCTCGCCGTGACGCGACATCGCGAGCGCGATGTGGCGCTTGATCGTGGGCTCGACCAGCCGTGACGAACGGATCCGCAGCTCCTTGGACGCCGCGGACACGGCGTACGGTCCCAGCAGCGCGTACACGCCGCCGGCAGCCACCATGTGCGTCTGCAGGCCCAGCGAATCGGCTTCGAGCACGACGTTGAGCGTGACGCCGCGCTGGTGCGCGAGCTCGTCGAGGCGGTCGCGCCAGCTGTTGGGACGGCAGAACTGCACGAGCGGAAGGTTGTGCAGCTTCGCGAACGGTACGGTCGGCTTCGCCGTGAGCGGGTCGCCGTCAGCGCTTACGAGGTAGGTCGACGTCTCGACGAGGTACGCGTCGCCGTTTCTCGGTACGTCCGCTGTGCCGGAACAGGATCGCGAGGTCGAGGCTGCCGTTTTCGAGCCACGTTTCGAGCTGCGCGCCCTGGCCTTCGCGCACGCTGAGCTGCACCAGCGGATAGCGCTCCTGCACGCGGCGGCAGAGCGTGGACACGAGCGGATGCGCGGCCGACGGCAGGATGCCCGAGGCGCACGCGGCCGATCGGCTTGCCCGCGGTGGTGTTGATGTCGTTGGCGAGCTGGTCGGTGCTCGCCAGCCACGCACGCACCTTCGGCGCGACGCGCTCGCCGAGCTCGGTCAGCACGACGCCACGCGCCCGTGCGCTGGAAGAGGCGCCCGCCGCACTCGCGCTCGAGCTCACCCATCTGCCGGCTCACGTGCGGCTGGCTGGTGCCGTACGCCACGGCGACCTTGCTCAGGCTGCCCAACTCGATGGCGTCGATGAAGAGCTTCCAGCCATGGTAGTTCATTGCGGTAGACATACGCTGATAAGTATATCTGAAATGTGCGTTTTGCGTCTTCTGTTATAGCTTGCCGGCGCCCATCATTCGTCACACCTGCACGGACAACCACCGCGGCAGGAACAACCTCACCCACACTGCACACTGGAGGAATCGAAATGAAAGCACTTCGACCTGCGTGGCTTGAGCCCCGCCCCCGTCACCCCGTTCACGCTCGACGGCGCCGTCGACTTCGCGGCCATCCAACGTCTGGGCTCCTGGCTCGGCAGCATCGACGGCGTCAAGAGCCTGGTCGTCCTCGGCCACGCTGGAGAAGGCACGTTCCTGACGCAAGACGAGCAGGCGCAGGTGATCCGCGCCTTCATCGAGTCGACCAACGGCCGCATCCCGGTCATCGCCGGCATCACGCTCGAAGGCACCAAGGTCGCCGCGGAAGAAGCCAAGCGCGCAGTCGCCGCCGGGCGCCGCTGCCGGCCTCGTCTACCCGTCGCACGGCTGGCTGCGCTTCGGCTACCAGAAGGGCGCGCCGCAGGACCGCTATCGCGCGATCTACGAGGAAAGCGGCCTGCCGCTCATCCTCTTCCAGTATCCGGACGCGACCAAGGCGACCTACAACCTCGAGACGCAGCTCGAGATCGCCGCGCAGCCGGGCGTGTTCGCGATGAAGAACGGCGTGCGCAACATGAAGCGCTGGGACACCGAGATCCCGTGATCCGCCGCGAGCGTCCGGACCTGCAGATCCTCACCTGCCACGACGAGTACCTGCTGCACACGATGTTCGACGTCGACGGCGCGCTCGTGGGCTACGGCGGCATCGCGCCCGAGCCGCTGATCGAGATGATCGCGGCCGGCAAGGCGAAGGACTACGCGAAGGCGCGCGCGCTCCACGACCGCCTGCTGCCGGTGACGAGCAACGTCTACCACCGCGGCTCGCACATGGAAGGCAGCGTCGCGCTGAAGTGGGCGCTCGTCGCCCGCGGCATCCTGGATCACGCGACGGTGCGCCCGCCGCTCCTTCCGCTCGCGGAGGGCGCCGCAAGGCGAGATCGCGGCCGCGATGAAGTCCGCGGGTCTCGGCCGCGTCAACACATCCGCAACCAAGAAAGCCGCCTGACGGCGCGACGGCGGTGGAGCGCGGCAGCGCTTCGCCGCCGGCGTAGATTGGAGGAGAGATCATGAAGAAGTTCGCAGGAGCACTCTTTGCCGCCGCGGCGCTTTGCGCACCGATGGCCGTGCACGGGCAGACGTATCCAAACAAGGTCGTCCGCATCGTCGTTCCCTATCCGCCGGGTGGAACGGTAGACGCGATAGCGCGAGTGATCGCGCAACGGCTTTCCGAGAGTCTCGGGCAGCAGTTCATCGTCGACAACCGGCCGGGCGCCAGCGGCACGATCGGCAGCACCGCGGTCGCGAAGTCGCCGGCAGACGGCTACACGCCTGCTGGTTCAGGCGTCGACGTTCGTCGCGAGCCCGCTGCTGATGAGCAACGTTCCGTACGACGTCGAGAAGGACTTCACGCCCGTCACGAACCTGGGGTCGGTGCCGTTGCTCGTGACGGCATATCCGGGCCTACCCGCGAAGAACCTCAAGGAGTTCCTCAGTCGCCATCAAGGCGGACCCGAAGAAGTACGTGTTCGGGACCTCCGCGGTGGGCTCGGCGAGCCACCTCGCCGAGGAGGCGATCAGAGTACGAGGCGAAGGTGGACTTCACCATCCTCCCGTACAAGGGCACCTCGCCCGCACTCATCGACGTGATGGGCGGACACATCAGCGCGATGGTCGACGCGCTGCCCTCGACGATGCCACACGTGAAAAGCGGCAAGCTGAAGCCGCTCGCAGTGACGACTGCGAAACGCGTGCGCGGCGCTGCCGGACGTCCCGACCGTGGCCGAGTCCGGCCTCGATGGGTTCGAGATGGTGTCGTGGTACGGGTTGTGGGCGCCGCCTAGCCTCCCGCCGGAGCTCGTCACGAAGCTGCAGCAAGAAGTGGCCAAGGCGTTGAAATCGCCGCAGGTCGCCAAGGCTCTCGTCGACTACGGATTCGTCCCGTCCGGCTCCACGCCCGAGGAGTTCAAGGCGTACATCAAGCAGGAATCGGCGAAGTACGCGAAGCTCATCAAGGCCGCGAACATCCGGCTCGAGAACTAGCACGAGGGGAACGGAGGCGCGTCCTGCGCCTTCGTTTAACGGCGCCTCACGATTGCACCGGCCCGCGGCCCAGTGAATGCAGCACGCGCCCGAAACATTCCGCGATGTCCTTGCTCTGCAGCGGCTTGCGCAGGACTTCGCGGATCCCGACCGCGCGCGCACGCTCGTGCAATTGCGCACCGCTGTAGCCGCTCATCAGCACGATCGGGATGTCGGGCCGCAGCAGGCGAATCTCACGGGCGAGCGCGGTGCCGACGAGCTCGGGCATCGTCTCATCGGTCAGGACGATATCGAAGCGCTGCGGCGCCTCGCGGAACGCTTCCAGCGCCGCCACGCTGGAACTGAATCCGATGGGCTCGTAGCCGAGCTCGGCCAGCATTTCTTCGGCGAGCGCAACCAGCGGTTTCTCGTCGTCGACGATCATGACCGTTTGGCCATCGCCGCGCGGCAACTCGGTCGGCGACCTCCGCCGAAGGAGCGGTCGCTTCGCCGGCAATCGGTAACCAGATCGTGAACGTCGTGCCGCGGCCGACGGCCGTGCGAACGTCGATCGCGCCGCCCAGGTCCGCCACGATGCCATGCACCAGCGACAGACCCAGGCCGGTTCCCTCGCCGACGCCCTTGGTGGTGAAGAAGGGGTCGAACATCCGATCGAGCACGTGCGGCGGAATTCCGCTGCCGGTGTCGCTCACGCATAGCCGCACGTAGGCGCCCGGGGCCGAGATTGCCGTGCGACAGCCTGCGGCTCTTGCGCCACGTCCGCGCGATCCAGAGCCACCTCGAGCACGCCGCCATTCTCCATCGCCTGCAGCGCGTTCGTGCAGAGATTCATCGCGACCTGGTGCAGCTGGGTCGCGTCGCCGACGATCGCCGCGTCGCCGGCCTCGAGACGTTTCGTCGAGACGTACGCCGGGCGGAAGCGAAGCGGCAAGCAGCTCGAGCGTTTCCTCGATCACGGCTTGCACGTTGATCGGGACCCCGTTCGCCCACGCCGCTGCGACTGAACGCGAGGATGCGCTCGACGAGCGCCTTGGCGCGGCCGCCGGCGTGCATCACGTTGTCGAGGTAGCGGCGCACGACGCTGCCTTCGGGCGCGGCCTTTTGCGCGAGCTCGCCGTAGCCGAGGATCGCGCCGAGGATATTGTTGAAGTCGTGCGCGATGCCGCCGGCGAGCGTTCCCATCGCTTCCATTTTCTGCGATTGGCGAAGCTGGATTTCGAGCCGCTCCTTCTCCGCCTCCGCGTTCTTGCGCGCGGTGATGTCGATCGCCGACCCGACGAAGCGATGCACGTTGCCGGACGCATCGCGAATGCAGCGCCCGCGCGCCTGCAGCCAGTGCCATTCGCCGTCGGGATGACGGACGCGGTATTCCGCCTCGTAATGATCGGTCCGTCCCTCGAAATGATCGCGCACCGCGGCCTCGCATCCGGGCGACGTCATCGGGATGAATGTCGAGCGCAGCGATCCATGCGTCGCGGGTGGTGACGGGGCGTCCGCGCTGCGGCCATGCAGCAGCTTCATTTGCGGCGACAGGAACGACGGCCCCTGCTCGAAATTCCAGTCGAAATGGCCCTCGTTCGCGCCCTCCATCGCGAGTGCGTAGCGCTCCTCGCTCTGCCGCAGCGCTCGTTCGCCGAGCTTCGACTCGCCGGAGCTGGTACACCAGCGCGACGATCGCGCAGCGGCACCGAGCAGCATGAGAATCAGCGTACGCGCCGCGGCAGCGTGGCACGCCTCGTCGCGCCAGCCCTCGAGCGCGACGCTTTCTCGCGCGTAACCGCGACCACCAGCGGAAATCGCGCAACGTGCGCCACGCCCACGAACCGTGGCTTGCTGATCGATGGGGCTGCAGCACGAGGCCGGCGGGCGCGGAGGCCGTCGCGATCGAGCTCGGGAAATTTGCGTCCGACGGCCTGCGGCATCTGCGGCTGGCGAACCACCAGCGTTCCGTCGTCGCGCAACAGGTTGATCGCGCTGCCCTGACCGAGGTCGATGGCCTCGATAGACGCGCTGAAACTGCCTCGAGGTCGACGACCGCCTGCACGATGCCGTCGAAGGTTCCATCCGGCTTTTCGAGACGCCGCGACATCACGACGGCAGGGCGATGCTCGATTTGCGTGATCAACGGATCGCTCAGAACAACGCCGAGATGCGGATGGTCCGCGGTGAGCGATGAAATACGCCCGGTCGGAAAGGCGCGGAATCATCCGCCGGGCAGCTGTCGCGATCGAAAGCGCGGTATTCCGTGCTCGTCGATGATCCTGACCTCGCGCACCTGCGGCAAACCCGCCGCTCTGGCCGCCAGCTTGTCGTCCGGCGGCACTCCCGGGTGCAGGGCGTTCGGTTCTCGTACCATGTGGCCGTATCGCGCAGCAGGAGATCGGCGAGCTGCAGCGCTGCCCTCGGCCTGCTCCGCGAGCGCCTTCGCCATGTTGCCGAGCTCGCGGTGGTTCGTGGAGATGTCGTGGTCGTACGAACGCCAGGCATCGTAAGCGGACGAGCCCGCGAACGCGGCGATGACCAGCACGCCGATGGTGACGATCCAGAACCGCAGGCGGGCCGCGCGCGTTGCATCCGCGAGCAGTGACGCTGGAAGCGGACGCTTGCGCCATCGCCGGCGCACGTGGCCATCACGCCTGCCGGGCCGATCACGCTATGGACTGCCGCGAGCAGGTCGCGTCGCGAGAACGGCTTGGCGATCACCTGTCGAACGCCAAGCGCGTCGGCGGCGGTGCACGGATCCGGCGAGTCCTGGCCGGAATTGCCCGGATATCGCGATCAACAGGCGTCTCCGGGTGCGCGGCCTTGACGGCGCGCAGCCTTCGCGCGCCTTCATGGCGCGGCATGTACACGTCGACGATCACGAGATCCGCTCTGTCCGGAGCACTGTGCGTCGCCTGGTGCGGCCGCGCGCACGGAATATCCCTCCGCGCTCAGCCATTCCACGAGGAGCCCTCGCATGAGCTTGTCTTCCTCGATGATGACGATACCCGACATGGTTCGATCCGGAACGCGACTGTTCGTTGCTGTTGATTTCGGTTGCGTCATTACATCGCTCCGGCGCTGCGCCGTCGTTTCCAATCCGTGCGCTCGCATTACAGATGTAGCCGGAGCTCGCTGTGAGGATCGGGTGATGAGCGGTCGCGCGTTGGACGCCGACCTCGGCATAGCCGGCCTGCGCGATGCCGTCGCACGCAACCGCCCGCTCAGTGCAGGACTTCGACGGGCGTGTCGAAGATGTAGCCGGCGCCGCGTTCGGTCTTGATGTATTCGGGCTGCGACGGATTCGCCTCGATCTTGCGGCGCAGCCGGAGGATCTGGACGTCGATCGAGCGATCGTAGACTTCCGCGTTGTGCAGGCGCGAAAGATCGAGCAGCTGTTCGCGCGAAAGCACCCGCTGCGGCGCGGCGCAGAACGCCTCCAGCAGGCTGAATTCGCCGTTGGTCAGCTCGACGCGCTTGCCGCCGGCGTCCGGTCAGCCTGCGCGTGCGCAGATTCAATTCCCATCCGGCGAAGCGATACGCGCGCCTTTTTTCATTGCGCGCGGGCAGCACCTCGCTCGCGGTCTTGATAACGGCGGAGGACCGCGCGCACCGCGCGCGAGCAACTCGCGCGGGCTGAACGGCTTGGTGATGTAGTCGTCGGCGCCGAGCTCGAGCCCCATCACGCGGTCGGCCTCGTCCTTCCGGCCGCTCACGATGATGATCGGGATCTCGGAGGTTTCGCGCAGCTTTTCGCAAGCTGCATTCCGTCTTCGCCGGCCAGTCGCAAATCGAGGACGACGACGTCGATCGCGTGCTCGGCGAGGACCTTCTCCATGTCCGCCCCGGTCGCGACCGTGGTGACGCGCAGGTCGTTTCTCGCCGAGGTAGTCGGCGATCAGCTCGCGCATCGCCGCGTCGTCGTCGATCGCCAGCACATGCGGCGGACAGGGTCGTCGCGGTCGTCATGCTCCGTGTAACCGGATTCTAAGCTACTTCCACGTTGCTGAAGCGCTCATGAAACGGTGGGCCACGCCACTGATGCCATGCGCTGGCGCTCCGGTTTGTTCCATTTCATCGGGGGCAGTAACGCATTACGATTGTCACAAAGCTGCGGGACGGACGGCGGGCCGACCTCATGATGACTCGCAAAACGGGGCTATGCGGCTCGCCGCGCCGAGGCCTCTGGGCCTCGCGGTCCGGGATCTAGGATCATGGTTCCACCGGGCGACTGCCAAAGCCCGCCGGGGAGTTGGCGTCGGAGCACGGCATCTCCTGCGTCCGCCTGGCCGCACCATCCCACGCGCCCGCTGCCAATCTGGTCATCGAGCTCTGTCCGGCGCCCGAGATCATCAGCCCGAGGAAGTAGCGCGCATCGTTGGGCGTCGTGTCGATGATCCGGTCGACCGTCGCGCCATCGATCGCCAGGACCAGGCCGGGCATCAGCGCCAGGAACTTGCCGTTGTCTATCGGGCGCTGCGCGTGACGGCGAAGACGTTGCCTCGGACAGCATCGGGCCGCCCGGGTATACCGGATCGACCACGTTGTGCGATGACGCTTGCTCGGGAAAGAGCGACTCCAGCTTGACGCCGGTCGGGCGATTGACGATGAAGCCCATGTGCCCGCCTTGCGGCATCGGTGCCGCCAGGATCACGGTCTGCTCGAATGGCGACCCCGCGAGACGCGTCGGAGGCCACCAGCATGACGGCTTGTGACAGATCGACCGCGCGTGCCGCGCCCGTCATGCACCAGCGAAGAGGACGAGAAGAGATCCGAGCGACTCGCAGGCAGCGCACCAAGGACTTCATTTGAACCTCCGCTCACGTGTTGATCCGTGCAGTACACTTTCGAGGGCAGTGTTACACGTGCGTTGCACGCGGCGACGAATTGCGATTGAAACGTTCAGTTGCCCGTCGAGTCCACTCGCAGTGGCGCGCACGCCACTTGTCGATGATGCGCACGGCGTGCTGGCGTCGCACCCGCATCGAACCCAAAACCACGCCTTGCGGCCGGCAAACGGCATGCAGTGACATCTGGCGACACAGCGATTGCACCGTAGTTTCACTTCGGTCGGTCTGGAAACCTCACGCGCCGCGAGCGCGCTCCATGATGGCGTCAACCCACGTGGTGACAACGTTTTGCAGCCTGCTGCGCTGTCGCCGAAGGGGCGACTCGTGATACAGATCCAACCGTATTTGAGCCGGGGGCCGAAGGGAGCGAGCGGTCACTGCGTGGCGCTGCTAGCTCATCCCGACATTCGCAGTCATCGCTGGCGGGATGCGATGGCGCACGTCCGGCTTCGGCGCCCCCGCCTCCGGAAGTTTCCGTCGTGACGGTACACGAGAGCAGCGTGCCGATCACGATCCCGAGCTTCCTGGGCGGACCACCCGTTTCTCGTGGCGCAGGTGCGCGCCCGCGTCGACGGCATCGTGCTGAAGCGCGACTTCAAGGAAGGCGGCGACGTCAAGACAGGGACAGCGGCTCTACCAGATCGACCCCGCGCCCTATATCGCCGCGCTGAACAGCGCGACGGCCTCGCTGCAGAAGGCGGAAGCCAATCTCGCGTCGACGACCGCGCAGGCCGAGCGCTTCAAGGTGCTGGTCGCCGCGAACGCGGTCAGCAAGCAGGACTACGACAACGCCGTCTCCACGCAAGGGCAGGCCGCTGCCGACGTTGCGACGGGCAAGGCGGCGGTCGCGCTGGCGCAGATCAACCTTGGCTACACCAACGTGGTATCGCCGATCGTCGGTCGCAGCGGCATGTCGCAGGTCACGCAGGGTGCGTACGTGCAAGCGAGCGCCGCGACGCTCATGACGACCGTCCAGCAGATCGATCCGATCTACGTCGACGTCACGCAGTCGAGCGTCGAGGGTTTGCAATTGCGGCGCGACATTGCCTCCGGACAGTTGAAGCTGAACGGTCCCGATCAAGCGAAAGTCACGCTGCTCCTGGAAGACGGGACGCGAATACTCCACACCGGGTTCCCTGCAGTTCACCGACATCACCGTCGACCAGGGCACCGGTTCGGTGACGGTGCGCGCGATCTTTCCCAATCCGCGTTTCGTGTTGCTGCCCGGAATGTTCGTGCGCGCACGCATCGAAGAGGGCGTGAACGGATCACGCCTTCCTCGTGCCGCAAGTCGGCGTGACGCACGACCCGAAGGGACAGGCGACCGCGATGGTCGTCGGCCCCGACAACAAGGTCGCGGTGCGCACGCTGTCAGCTCAGCGGCACGCGCGGCAACCAGTGGATCGTCGACGGCGGCCTCAACGACGGCGATCGCGTCATCGTCACCGGCGTGCAGAAGGTGAAACCCGGCGCGGTGGTGCAGGCGGTCGAGGCGCAGCCGGCACCTCGCCGCAACGCGCCACGCCGCGCCGACGTCGCAACGTCTGCCAGGCAGCGCCGCCTGCCCGACGGCAATGGCTGACGCTCACCGCGGTGCGGAACGTACCGCGGACGTCCCGCCGCCGTCGTCTCCGACGCGAAATAGGCGAGGACCCGCGCCATGTCCAAGTTCTTCATCGACCGGCCGATCTTCGCGATCGTCATCGCGCTCCTCGCGATGCTCGCGGGCGGACTGTCGATCCTCGGGATGCCGATCGAGCAGTATCCGACGATCGCGCCGCCGTCGATCCAGATCACCGCGACCTATCCGGGCGCCTCCGCGCAGACCGTCGAAAACACCGTCGTGCAGGTGATCGAGCAGCAGATGAACGGGCTCAACAACCTGCTGTATCTCGCGTCAACGTCGGACGACTCCGGCACGGCGACCACGACGCTGACGTTCGCGGCCGGGACCAATCCCGACATCGCGCAGGTGCAGGTGCAGAACAAGCTGCAGCTCGCCACACCTCTGCTGCCTGCGCAGGTACAGCAAGCCGGCATCCGGGTCACCCAATCGAGCAGCAGCTATCTGCTGATCGCCGGCTTCGTGTCGAGCGACAACAGCATGTCGCGCTACGACATCGCCAACTACGTCGTCTCGCACTTGCAGGATCCGTTGAGCCGGGTCAACGGCGTCGGCAACTTCAACGTCTTCGGCACCCAGTACGCGATGCGCATCTGGCTCGATACCGACAAGCTCAACAGCTTCGCGTTGACGCCGGTCGACGTCGCGAACGCGATCACGAACCAGAACGTCCAGGTCGCCGGCGGCCAGCTCGGCGGGACTCCGGCGCCGCCAACGCAGCGGCTGACCGCGACGATCACCGAGGCGACGCTGCTGCGCACGCCGACGGAGTTCGGCAACATCCTGCTGAAGGTCAACCCCGACGGGTCGCAGGTGCGCATTCGCGACGTCGCGCGCGTCGAGCTCGGCGCCGAGACCTACTTCATCGACTCGCGCTACAACGGCCAGCCGGCGTCGGGGATCGGCATCCAGCTGGCGCCGGGCGCGAATGCGCTTGACACCGCCAACGCTGGTGAAAGCGCGGATCGACGAGCTCGCGCCGTATTTCCCGCCGGGTCTGCAAGTCGTGTATCCGTACGACACGACGCCGTTCGTGAAGATCTCGATCACCGAAGTCGTGAAGACGCTGTTCGAGGGCATCGCGCTGGTGTTCCTGGTGATGTACCTCTTCCTGCAGAACTTCCGGGCGACGCTGATCCCGACCATCGCGGTGCCGGTCGTGCTGCTCGGAACGTTCGGCATCCTGACGGCCTTCGGGTTCACGATCAACACGCTGTCGATGTTCGGCATGGTGCTCGCCATCGGCCTGCTGGTCGACGACGCGATCGTCGTCGTCGAAAACGTCGAGCGCGTGATGGCCGAGGAAGGGCTGTCGCCGCGTCGAGGCGACCCGCAAGGCGATGGGGCAGATCACCGGCGCGCTGGTCGGCGTCGCCGTCGTGCTCAGCGCCGTGTTCGTGCCGGTGGCCTTCTCGGGCGGATCGGTCGGCGCGATCTACCGGCAGTTCTCGCTGACGATCGTCTCCGCGATGCTGCTCTCGGTGTTCGTCGCGTTGTCGCTCACGCCCGCGCTGTGCGCCACGATGCTGAAGCCCGTGAGCAAAGGCGGCGAGGCGCCGAAGAAAGGGCTTCTTCGGCGCGTTCAATCGCGGGTTCGAGCACGGGCGCGACAAATACCTGGGCGGCGTGCGCCATGTGATCAGACCGCTTCGGGCCGCTGGCTGATCGTCTACGCCGTGGTGATCGTCGCCGTCGGTTTGCTGTTCGTGCGCTTGCCGACCGGCTTTCTGCCCGACGAGGATCAGGGCATCGCGTTCATCCAGGTGCAGGCCCCGGTCGGTGCGACGCAGGGTCAAACACATGAATGCGCTCGACGACGTATCGAACTACCTGTTGAAGGACGAAAAGACGCCGTCGACGCGACCTTCGAGATCAACGGCTTCAACTTCGCGGGACGCGCGCAGTCGCTCGGCATGGTCTTCGTGCGGTTCAAGGATTGGTCCGTGCGAAGCCACGCCGACCTCAAGGCGCAGGCGGTCCTCGCGCGCACGGCCAAGCATTTCGCGTCGTACCAGCAGGCGGTCGTCATTCCGATCAATCCACCGTCGATTCCCGCGCTGGGAACGGCATGCGGGCTTCGATCTCGAGCTCGAGGATCGCGGCGGCGTCGGCCACGACCAGCTCGTGCAGGCGCGCGATCAGCTGCTGACCGCTGGCGCGGCAGGACCCGAACCTCACGCTCGTGCGCGCCAATGGACTGCCCGACAACCCGACGTTCAAGATCGACATCGACCGCGAGAAGGCGAGCGCGTTCGGCATCAACCTGAGCGACGTCGACCAGACCTTCTCGATCGCATGGGGCTCGCGCTACGTCAACAACTTCCTCGATACCGACGGTCGCATCAAGAAGGTCTACGTCCAGGCCGATGCGCCGTTCCGGATGAACCCGGACGACCTGAACGGGCTCTACGTGCGCAACATCAACGGGAGCATGGTGCCGTTCACGTCGTTCGCGACCGGCTCGTGGACCTACGGCTCGCCGAAGCTCGAGCGCTACAACGGCGTTTCCTCGTTCGAGATCCAGGGACAGGCGGCGGCCGGCCAGAGCACCGGCCAGGCGATGGCGGTGATGCAAAGCCTCGCCAAGCAACTGCCGGCGGGCGTGGGCTATGAATGGACCGGCATCTCGCTGCAGCAGCAACAGTCGAGCTCGCAGGCGCCGTTGCTGTACGGGCTTTCGCTCCTCGTCGTGCTGCTGGCGCTGGCCGCGCTGTACGAGAGCTGGTCGATTCCGATTTCGGTGATCATGGTGGTGCCGCTCGGAATCCTGGGCGCGCTCGCCGCGGCGACGGCGCTTCACCTGGAAAACGACGTCTATTTCCAGGTCGGCCTGCTGACCACGATCGGCTTGTCGTCGAAGAACGCGATTCTGATCGTCGAGTTCGCGCGCGACCTCGAAGCGGAGGGCAAGTCGATCGCTCGACGCCGCCATCGAAGCCGCGCGCTTGCGGTTGCGGCCGATCCTGATGACGTCGCTGGCGTTCGTCCTTGGCGTGCTGCCCTTGGCCATTTCCAGCGGCGCCGGGTCGGGCAGCCAGAACGCGGTCGGCCGTGGCGTCATCGGCGGCATGCTGGCCGCCACGTTCTTCGCCCCGTTCCTGATTCCGATGTTCTTCTACGTGATCCACGGCAAGCTGTTCAAGCCGAAGGCGGCGCCAGCGCCGGCATCGCTCGGGTCCGACCAGCGCTCGAGCCGAGCGGCGCGGGAGCGGCGGAATGAAACGCATCGCGCTCACCGTCGTCGCCGTGCTGATCGCCGGTTGCTCGCTGCAGCCGGTGTACGAGCGGCCCGCTGCGCCGGTTTCCGCGACGTATCCCGTTGGCGACGCCTACAAGTCGCCGACCGGCGGATCGGGCAACGTTGCCGGCCGTCGATATCGGCTGGCGCGATTTCCTGACCGATCCGCGGCTGCAGCGCCTGGTCGAGTTGGCACTCGCGAACAACCGCGACTTGCGGGTCGCCGCGCTGAACGTTGCGCAGACGCAGGCGCAATACCGGATCCAGCGCTCCACGCTGTTTCCGCAAGTCGGCGCGTTCGCCGATTCGTCGGCGACGCGCACGCCCGCAAGCCTTTCGACCACGGGCACAGGCGACCGTGCTGCACGACTACTCCGTCGGCCTGTCAGGCCTCGTGGGAGATCGACTTCTTCGGCCGCGTGCAGAGCCTGAGCGACGCAGGCGCTGCAGCAATACTTCGCCACGGCGCAGGCGCACAAGGCGTTCGAAATCCTGCTCGTTTCCGAGATCGCCGACCAGTACCTGACGATGATCGCCTTCGACGAATTCATCGCGGTCACGCAACGGACGCTCGAGACCGCGCAGGCGTCGTACAAGCTCGCGCTGGTGCAATTCCAGACCGGCACCGGAACCGAGCTTTCGGTGGCTCAAGCGCAAACCGTCGTCGAGCAGGCGAACGCCAACTATTCGGTGCAGGTCCGCGGGCCGTGCGCAAGCCGAGAACGCGCTGGTGCTGCTGCTCGGTCAGCCGCTTCCCGCGGATCTTCCGCCTGCGGTTGCGCTCGATTCGCAGTCGATTCTCGCCGACATTCCGGCGGGGTTGCCCTCCGACCTCCTGACGCGCCGACCGGACATCATGCAGGCGGAGGCGACGCTGCGCGGCGCGAACGCGAACATCGGCGCCGCGCGTGCGGCGTTCTTCCCGACGATCAGCCTGACCGGCGCGCTCGGGTCGGCGAGCTCCGCGCTCGGCGGGCTGTTCAAGGCCGGCTCGCTGGCGTGGAGCTTTCTGCCCTCGATCACGATGCCGATCTTCCAGGGAGGCCAGCTGCAGGCGAGCCTCGATGTGGCGACGCTGCAAAAGGACATCAATATCGCCCAGTACGAAAAGGCGATCCAGACGGCATTTCGCGAAGTGGCCGACGGCCTCGCGGCGCGCGGCACGTACGACGACGAGCTCGCGGCGCTCGTGCGCTACACCGAGGCCCAGCAGCGTTCGCTCGACCTGTCGGAGCTGCGCTTCAAGAACGGCGTCGACAACTACCTCGCCGTGCTCACCGCGCAGACCGCGCTTGTACAACGCGCAGTTGACGACGGTGAACACGCGCCTCGCGCGCCTCACCAGCCTGGTCGATCTGTACCGGGCCTTGGGCGGCGGCTGGATCGAGCACACGGGCGATGCGCCGCGTCCTGCCGAGGATGTCGGGTCGGTCGGGTCGCCGAGTCCCTCGCCGTGGAAGCTCCTCGAGACGGGCGAGCTCGGACGCACGGTGAGGGCGAACTCGCGCTGACCCGTGCAATCGACGCGAGTCCGCGAAACGGTGCGTAGGCACACTCCGTCCACTAAACAGAAAGGCAATCCCATGGGTACGATTCCGATTGGAGCCAAGGGCTCGTTTACCCTGGTCGTGACTCCTGAACACCTCGCCAATCGTTTCAAAGACGCGATGCTGCCCCGGTTCTGGCCACGCCAATCATGATCGATGATGATGGAGAACGCAGCGCTCAACGCCATCAAGCCTTACCTCGACGCAAGCGAAAGCGCGCTTGGCACACGGGTCGACGTGCTTCACTCGGCCGCTACGCCCGTCGGTCGCAGTGTCACGGCCCATGCGGAAGTCACCGCGGTCGACGGGCGACGCATCGAATTTCGGATTGATGCGGAGGACGGTATCGAGCAAATAGGAACCGGAATCCACGAACGAATGATCATCGATCGCGCCAAGTTCGCCATACGGCTGAAGTCGAAACTCCGGATAGCCATTGGTACGCCGCCAGCGGTGTTACGTGATCTACGTCTCCGCTCCAACATGGGTTCCCCACCGCCCCGAGCGTATGCACCGTCCCGCACCTTCGACCTCGCTCAGGTACGTCGGCCGATTGGGGCCCGGAATCGCACGATCAAATGCCGTCGGCGCTACGGCAAGCACGCCGGCGCGCGTATCTGGGTTGGCCGCTGCCTGCTCCAGCACTTCTCGATCGGCCCAGGCGGCTTCCCGGACTGATGCGCAGATAGATGCGTCCGGTGTCCTGGACCGCGAAATTGATTTCACGAAACCGGTCGATGCATTGCCGGAGAAAAGCCGTGTTGCTCTCCGGCGCCAGAAGCTTCGTGTCGCCGTAGAGAAACTCCGGAGCCGTGGCTGCGATGTTTACCCTTCGGTATCGCTCGACGTCGAGCGCGCACTTGACGTCCAGCACATTCAACGTGTCATTCCAGCCGAAGGCGACCGTGCGCGGGCGTTCCCCGAGCTGCACGCTGTTGTCGAGAAATTCGAAATGCACGCGCTTGTCGGCGCGCTGTATCCAGGTAAAGAAGAGCTGCGGCATGCCCGAGTACGCCTCGATGCTGTGCGCGAGCGTGTCGTCGACAGCTTTGTACCGGCCGAACTCGAGCCCCGCTTCCACGCGCGTTCGACGAGCGACGCAGGCGGCGTAATCATGAAGAAGAGATAGACGATCTGGCCGAACCGCGTCAGCAGATTGCTGCCGGCCTCGTCCGAGTCGGGCGCGAAGCTGTCGAAGCGGAAGCGATCGATCAAAAGGTGCGACATGTTGCCGCGCTCGGCCTTTCGAGCCATGTAACGATCGAGCTTCTGGTCGACGATCCGCACTTCGTCCGCCGTGAAGCGCGCCGCCGTATTTGTAGTCGCGACCCGAGAGTGCCGTAGTCGAGCAGCTGCTTGCGCCAGATATCGGGACTGATCAGCGCGAAGTCGCTCCAGCTGACGCCGATGTCGCCGGCGAGCTTCTTCTGCAGCGGCCGCAGCGTGCTCTTGCCCGACGCGGACGGCCCCTTGGTGTTCATGACCACGGGCTGCTCCTGGCGTGGCAGCAGCCGATAGCCTTCCGCCGCGACCGCCGCCGCCGAGGCAGGGCTCGATCAGCCGGCCGACCTCCTCGCTCCCGAAGTTGTTCCAGGCGATATCGGTCGCGATCGAGGCGATGAGCTCCTGGCTTCCCCAGATTCGGCCGTGGCGGCCAACCAGCGCGTTTACAACTCTCGCGAGCGCGCCGCAGGCCGCCCTGTGCAGATCATCGCCGCGCCGCATGCGCCTTCGCCTCCAGTTCCGATATCCATCGTCGTTCCCAACCGGGCACTTGTTCAGCAACGGCGGTACGCCCGCGGTTGCCCGTGAAGCGCGCGAAGAGCGCGGGCGAGCGAGCTCCTTTGGCGCCGGATCGGCGGCGATCGTCGTTCCGGTCGCGAGCGCCGGCCAGCTCGCCCTCGATGGCCGCCGAAAGCCGGCGCCTGACGGCGTCGCAAGCGGAGGCGATCGTGGTCATTTCCGGATCGATGTATTGCGAGAGGACCCGGCTCACGATCCGGCGAAAGTTGATGCCGAGATCCTCGATCCGCGGCCCGTCGGGCACCGAAAATCGGCTGTTACGCGGATCAATAATTCATGCAGAACGAGGCGCCGGGGCCGGAAAGCGGCGAGTTCGCTCAACTCCAAACCGGTGAGATCGCGCAGCTCGTGCGCGTTGGCCACGCTGGTGAAAGCAGTTCTCGGGCTGAAAGATCGTGCACAGGTGGCGCAGATGTTCCGGAACCTGTGACTCGATCCCGGGGTTCCAGGGACCGAACTCCGCGAGGCTAGGAGGTGCCGCGTCAGTCATGCCGGCAGGTTAACCCAAGGCGGACGTGAACCGAATAATCGAGACGCAAGCTCGTTACAGCAATGAAGCGCGGATCGCCTGTACACGCGGACGGCAAAAAAGGGCCGGACACGAAGTCCGGCCCCCGGTGCAACGACCACAATCAGTTGGACGAACTGGCCGTCGAAGGCGCAGTGACGGCGCTCTTGCTGCGACGATGCAGGTTTATCCGTCGACGCAAACGCACTGGCCCGCTGATTCGGCAATTGCCAGAAAGGCGATCCAGACGACGACAAGGCCTGCTCTTCCTGGATCGACAGCCCGTGCGGGTTGGTCGCGCGGAAGGTCGAAGGCGCCTTGTCGAATACTGGCTGTTGGAGTTGATACACTGACTCTCGTCCGACAAGGCCTGCTCTTGACGGAACGACAACCCATGCGGATTTTCCCGCGCCACGCCGAAGGTGCCTTGTCGACGATGAGGCTTGTTTTCGTGGAAGAAGGCATACCCGTCACCGCCAAAACGAGTCAGCTGGAGTTGTCGTCGGCGCGGGCGATACCGGAAACACCGGCCACCAGCGCTAACGTTACCGCCATGCTTTTCAGCATCGAGAATTTCCGGTTCATGATTGCTCCTTTGCGTAATGGAAAATGAATGCTTATCAGGGCGCGGCCCATCGAAGAGATGAACCTGGCGCCTGGGACCATTAGGCTCCGGCAGGACCTTCCGCTCCATTTCGCATCGGCCATGCTGCGTTGCAGCTGTAATGCTCAGTGTTGCGGCAATAAGTTCCTCATCGCCGATGCCAATTCTAGAGCAGTTATGACTGTGGCTACAGGCCGAAGGAGGTAGCAGCCCGGATTGAATAGGCTGCGACAATAACGCCCCACGGGGCGGAAGGGGCATGGGGAATGGCGGAGAGATAGTCACTCGAAGTACCAGCATCCATGCGGGTCCCCAACCTCTTCAGGAAGACCTGCTCGGACATACTACTTCACGCACTACTCGCCAATTCGCTCGGTAAACATCGTCGAGCAGCCAAAGCAGCCAAAGATGTTCGGTACGAGGCTGACGCTCGCGCTGAATGAGGATGCGCTAGTACTGGCGGTGCCCGCAGATCGGGCACTCGAGCCCGGGATAGTCGGTGCACGTTCCTCGCCGATTCCCATGTCGGCCGATGTAACGAACGATCGTTCTGTTGAGTCAAAACGCCTGGTCCGTGCCAGAATATTCAAAGAGTTGGCACAGCGGGCTAGCGCAGCCTGTGCGGTAGGAGCTGGCCGAAGGAGGACCGTGAAAGGATCTGAGCCGGCCGGTCGGCACCAGCATACTGACCAAACACTGACCTCTCGCAAATCCCGCAGTACGCTTGCGCTACGTTACAGTTTGCGGCGCATGCAAGGGAGAGCCATGGAGCGCAAGCGCGTGGACACGGAACCGGAAGCCGAGACGCCGCTTCCGCACGTTCCGCGCGCGACGTCGATGCCGGCCTCGACGGGCCCAACGGCACAAGGAGAGGAAACTTCCGATCCGTCGCCAAGGCGAGACAGGGAAGGTTCCGCCTGGACCGGCGCCGATCTCGCGATGCGCCTGCCGGCAAGGATGCGAGATGTGCTCAAGCGCTATGGCCTTGCCTTTGCGCTGGCCAGCCTCGCGCTGCTGATCCGCGCTGCGCTTCCGGTCCCGGAAGGCACCACAATCTACCAGCTTCCGATTGTCGCGGTGCTCCTGAGCGCCTGGTACGGCGGCCGTGGACCCGGCTTGTTCGCTTCGCTGATCTGCGCGGTGACAATTCTGTACAGGTTCATCCCACCAGCGAATTCATTCGAGCTGACATCGGATTATGCGCTGGCCTTCTTCATCTTCATCGCTCTGTGCCTGTTGCTGAGCGAGTTCAGTTCGGGGCGCCGCCGTGCCGAGCATGCGCTCCGCGCGGCCGAACACGAACTTCGCCGCGCACACGAGGAGCTTGAAGCGCGCCACGCGAACCTGCTGGACGTTACCCACGACGCGATTTTCGCGCGCGACATGAACGACGTGATCACCTACTGGAACCGCGGAGCGCAGGAGCTCATGGATGGACTGCGGCGCAAGCGGTCGGCAAGAACGCCCAGGAGCTTCTGCGAACGGTATTTCCGAGTCCCGTCGAGCAGATCCGCGCAGAGCTTCTGCGCACCGGGCGATGGGAGGGCGAACTCACGAAGACGCGGGCGGACGGCACGCAGGTCGTCGTCGCGAGCCGCTGGTCGCTGCAGCGCGATGCGGACGGCCGACCGCTTGCGATCCTGGATACGTACAACGACATCACCGAGCGCAAGCGCAGCGAGGACGAGATCCGCAAGCTCAACGCGCAGCTCGAGCGGCGAAGCAGCGAGCTTGAAGCGAGCAACAAGGAGCTCCGAGGCCTTCGCGTACTCCGCGTCGCACGACCTGCGCGCGCCGCTGCGGCATGTCGCGGCCTATGCCGAGCTGCTCCAGAAGACCGCGGCCGCGGCACTCGACGAGCGGAGCCGGCGCTACGTGACTAACCTCCTGGAAGCAGGCAAAGAAGATGGGCGCGCTGATCGACGACCTGCTGGCGTTCTCGCGCATCGGTCGGGTCGAGACGCGCATGACGCTGGTGAGCCTCGGAGAGGTCGCTACGCGAGGTGTTACGCGAGATAGAGCGCGAGACGGCCGGGCGCGACATTGCGTGGAAGGTCGGGGCGCCGTTGCCGAGCGTGCACGGCGACCGCTCGATGCTGAGGCTCGCGCTCTTCAACCTGGTCTCCAACGCGGTAAAGTTCACCAGCACGCGCCCGCATGCCGAGATCGAGATCGGGTGCAGGAATGGCGCGAGTGAGCGACGTGGTGGTGTTCGTCCGCGACAACGGCGTCGGCTTCGACATGAAATACACGAACAAGCTGTTCGGCGTTTTCCAGCGCCTGCACCTGCCGGAGGACTTCGAAGGGACCGGCATCGGGCTCGCGACCGTGCAGCGCATCATCGCCCGCCACAGCGGCCGGGTCTGGGCCGAAGGCGCTCGTCGACGGCGGAGCCACGTTTTATTTCTCATTGCCGAAACCATGAGGAGGCACACGTGAACGGACTCGGACGGATCCTGTTGGTCGAGGACGATCCCAAGGACATCGACCTCACGCTCGCCGCACTGGGGGAATACAATCTGGCGAACGAGGTGATCGTGGTGCGCGACGGAGCGGAGGCTCGATTACCTCCACACGAAGGGCAACTACAGGTCGCGCGCCAGGGAGAACCCTGCCGTGGTGCTGCTCGACCTGAAGCTGCCGAAAGTCGACGGTTTCGAAGTCCTGCGGGAGATCCGGTCCGACGAAAGGCTGAAGCTACATCCCCGTCGTCGTGCTCACCTCCTCCCGCGAGGATAGGGACATGGTGGCGAGTTACAAGCTCGGGGTGAACGCCTATGTCGTGAAGCCGGTCGACTTCCACGCGTTCGTCAACGCCGTCAAGGAGCTCGGCGTCTTCTGGGCCGTGATCAACGAGCCGCCGCCCGGGAGCATCGTCAGGAAAAACTGAAGTGAAAGTGGATCAGCCGCTTCGCGTGCTGCACCTCGAGGACAACGCCCGGGACGCCGAGCTCGTCCGCGACCTGCTCGAGGCGGGTGGCGTCGTCTGCGACATCACGCGCGTCCAGACCCGCGAGGAGTTCGTTGCGTCGCTCCAGAATGGCTTCGACGTGATCCTCGCCGACTATTCGCTTCCCTCCTTCGACGGCTTGTCGGCGCTGAAGATCGCAGCGCTGCGATCACCGGACGTGCCGTTCATCTTCGTTTCCGGAGCGCTCGGTGAAGAGCTGGCGATCGAAGCCCTCAAGACAGGGGCGACGGACTATGTCCTGAAGGAACGGCCATCGCGCCTCGTGCCGTCGGTGCAGCGAGCGCTGCGCGAAGCCCGGGAGAAGATCGAGCGCAAGCGCGCCGAGGAAGCGTTGCGCGTGAGCGAGGAGCGCTTTCGCGCCCTCGTGCAGTTCTCCTTCGACGTGTACTGGGAGACCGACGCCGAGCATCGCTTCACTCGCCAGGAATTTTCCGAACGGCTGACCGACGCGCCGCCACGCGGCGCCGAGATCGGCAAGACCCGCTGGGAGATCCCGTACGTCGAGCCCGACGAAGAGGCGTGGCGCAAGCACCGGGCCACGCTCGACGCGCACCTCCCATTCCGGGATTTCGAGCTCGCCCGCCCGACTGCGGACGGCGGCACGCGCTACGTCTCCGTTTCCGGCATCCCGGCGTTCGATGAGATCGGGCGCTTCGTGGGCTACCGCGGTGTCGGCCGCCACATCACCGAGCGCAAGCGCGCCGAGGCGGAACACCGGGCGCATCTCTGGTTCCTCGAGTCGCTAGACCGAATCCACCGTGCTATTCAGGGCGCGAACGACGTCGAGACGATGATTAACGCCGTGCTCGGGGAGGTCAGGGATATCTTCCAATCCGACCGCGCGGTATTCAGTGTTTTCGGCACTCGCTCGGGAACTTTATGGTACAGGCGCCTGGCAATAAAGCTGAAGCCTGGTTGCGAGCACCCGGACAAGGTGGGCGTCGAATACGTCGCTGACGAGGACGCCACCGCCATGCGGAGCGAAGTGAGGGCCGCCGGCCGGCCGGTGGCGTTGGTGCTCGGATCGGTGCCTCCGCACGTTGCCCGCTCGCATGCGCACTTCGGCGCGCAGTCCGCGCTTTCCATGGCGATCGAGGGGGGCATGCAGGGCTCGAGTACGACGACTTTTACTCCTTCACCCTCGATGAGTGCTCGCGTCGGCGCGTTTGGACCGCGGAGGAGATGCGGCTTTTCGAAGAGATCGGACGCAGGCTTGGCGATGCATTGACGAAGCTATCCACGCTTGGCGACTTGCAACGGCGAGACGAATACCTGTCCGAGGCGCAGCGCTTGAGTCAAAGCGCGAGCTGGGCGTGGAACGCGGCTAGCAACGGATTCGTGCATTGGTCAGGGGTCGGCTGCCCTTGCTTGGACCCGACTCTGGCCAATTTCCCACCCTGGAGGATGTGCGGCAGTCGATCCATCCCGAGGACCGGGACGCCTGGTCAGAGCGCTTCGCGCGGGCGATACGCGAGCGCTCGCGGTTCGAGCTCGAGTACCGGTCCCTGCTGCCCGACGGGGGGTCAAGAATTTCCGCACGGTGGCGCATCCGGTACTCGATGGCTCCGGCGGGCTCCTCGAGTTCGTCGGCACCGTCATCGACATCACAGTCCAGAAGCGCGCCGAGGCGGAGCACCGGGCGCATCTGTGGTTCCTCGAGTCGATGGACCGCGTCAACCGCGCCATGCAGGGAACCCAGGACCTCCAGCAGATGCTGAGCGACGTCCTTCTTGCGACGCTCGACATCTTCGCTTGCGACCGCGCGTGGTTGATCTACCCATGCGATCCCGATGCTCCTTTCTGGCACGCCGTGATGGAGCACACGCGGCCTGAGTTTCCCGGGGCATTCGCCTTGCAAGCCGAGCTTCCGGTAGACCGTGACGTTGCAGCGGCTTTCGCGGCGGCGCGCGCGGCCCCGGCGCGGTGTTGTTCGGTCCTGACTACGACCTAAAGATCCCGGCTCTGGCAGCCGACCGCTTCGCGGTCCGTTCACAGATGGCAATGGCGATCGATGCGAAGGCCGACAAGCCGTACCTGTTCGGCTTGCACCAGTGCTCGCGCGCGCGCGTTTGGACCGCAGGAGGAGCAGCGCCTGTTTCAGGAAATTGGCAGGCGCCTGAGCGACGCCATCTCGGCTCTTTCGTTCTTGCGCAGCCTGCGTGATAGCGAACGCAAGCTCGACGCGGCCCAGCGGATCGCGCATGTGCGGCTGGTGGGAGCGGGACTATCGTCAGCAAACCGCGTGGCGCTTTCCGAGGAGGCGTGCAACGGATCTTCGGCGTGCAACCGGTCGATCTGCCGCAATGGCAGGACCGCTGGACCAACCTGATCCATCCGCAGGACCGGGCGAGAACGACGGAGGCCGCGAGCGGCACGCCGCTGCGCGGAGGACCGCGTTACGACGTCGAGTACCGGGTGGTTCGGCCGGACGGCACGGTGCGCGTGGTGCACAGTCAGGGCGACGTCGTGCGGGACGACTCGGGCCGGCCCTGCGCCAGTTCGGCGTCCTGCAGGACATTACGGAGTTGCGGCAGTCGGAGGACGAACTCTCCGAGGTCAAGGAGCGGTTCCGAGTGCTGGCTGGAATCCTCGCTGACCGGCATCTACCTCACCGAGCTGAGACCGCTTCACGTATGTGAACCCAGCTTTTGCGAAGATGTTCGGTTATCAGGTCGAAGAGATCGTAGGGCTTGCCTCGATCGGATCTGACTTGCCCTGATGACCGGCCGCTTGTCGCGGACAATATGCGCCGGCGGCTCGAAGGCGAAGTCGAAGAGATGCGCCACGAATTCCGCGGACTGCGCAAGGACGGCTCGGTGTTCCCGGTGGAAGTGCATGGCCGTAGAATCGCGCATGAGCGGCAAGATCGGCGTGTTGGGCACGCTCGTCGATAACACACGAGCGCAAGCGCGCAGAGGACGCGTCTGCGCGCGAGCGAGGCGCGCTTCCGCACGTTCGTCGACCGCGCGGCGGACGCCTTCTTTCTGATGGACGAGCAGCTCGCCGGGTCGTCGATGTCAACCGACAGGCCTGCGACAGTTTGGGCTGGAGCCGCGAAGAGCTGATCGGGATGCATCCACGCGAATTCGATGTGGTCCTGGACGAGCCGTCCGTCTGAGCGGCTCGCGCAGCGCGCCGCGCGCGGGGAAATCGTCACCTTCGAGACGCGCCATCGGCGCAAGGACGGCACCACGTTTCCAGTCGAGATCCGCACCGGCACGTTCGAGCAGGCGGGCAAGCTCTTCCACCTCGCTCTCGCACGCGACATCACCGAGCGCAAGCTCGCGGAGGAATCCATACGGCAGAGCGAAGCCTACCTAACCGAAGCGCAACGGATGAGCCATACGGGGAGCTGGGCTTTGGACGTGGCAACCAACCGGTATGTCTATACGTCAGAGGAATTCGACCGCCTTTTCGGATTCGATCGGCAAGCGGAAGCACCGGACCAGGGAAGCCGTCTTGGAAAGAATGCACCCCGACGACCGGATAAGCTGGAAACGGATTCTGGAGAAATCCGTTGGCGAAAAAGGTGGACACCAGCAGCCAGTACAGGATCGTGCTGCCTGACGGCACGGTGCGGCATATTCACACCATCCGGCATCCCGTGGTGGACGGTACGGGAAAAGTCGTGAAACTCATGGGGACCTCGATCGACATCACCGAGCGCAAGCGCGCCGAGGAGGAATTGCGCGCGAGCGAGGCGCGCTTCCGCACGTTTGTCGACCGCGCGGCGGACGCCTTTTTTCCTGATGGACGAGCAGGTCCGGGTCGTGGATGTCAACCGACAGGCCTGCGACAGTTTGGGCTGGAGCCGCGAAGAGCTAATCGGGATGCACCCGCGCGAGTTCGATGTCGGACTGGACGAAGCGTCCATCGCGCGGCTCGCGCAGCGCGCCGTCGCAGGGGAAATCATTAACTTCGAGACGCGCCATCGGCGCAAAGACGGCACGACATTCCCCGTCGAGATCCGCGCCGGCACCTTCCGGCAGGGCGGGAAACTCTTCTACCTCGCCCTCGCACGCGACATCAGCGAGCGCAAGCTCGCCGAGGAGAAGCTGCGGGAAAAGGACGATGCGCTGCAGATGGCCCGGACGGAGCTTGCTCACGTGTCGCGCCTGACGACGCTGGGCGAGCTGACCACCTCGATCGCCCACGAGGTGAGCCAGCCCCTTGGCGCGATGGTCGCGAGCGCCGGGGCATGCGCGCGCTGGCTGGCAGCGGACCCGCCCGCGATGGCGGAAGCGCGCTCGGCGCTCGACAACATCGTCGCCGACGGCAAGCGGGCGCGCGAAGTCATCGCGCGGATCCGGGCGCTCACGAAGCGGCAGGCTGCCGCGCATGGATTTGCTCGATCTCAACCGCAAGATTCTCGAAGTGCTCGCGCTTGACGGAGCAGGAGTTGCGCAGCCACGACATCGTGCTCGAGACACAGCTGGACAGAACGCTGCCGCGGGTGATGGGCGATCGAGTGCAGCTGCAGCAGGTGCTCTTGAACCTGATCCTGAATGCGATCGAGGCAATGAGCGCCGTGGACGATCGCCCGCGCGAGTTGACGATCGTTTCACGGCGCGAGGGCAGCAGACGGCGTGGTGGTCGAGGTACGCGATTCCGGCATCGGGCTCGATCCGGACCGTGCGGAGCGAGTCTTCGAGGCGTTCTACACGACCAAAGCCGAAGGCATCGGCATCGGCTTGTCGATCAGCCGCTCGATCGTCGAGGCGCACGGTGGGCGGCTTTGGGCGGCCCCGAACCAGCCTCATGGGGCGGTCTTCCGGTTCTCGCTCCCGGTTGCCGAGGACCGACAATCATGAGCGAGACGTCTCCAAATACACCGCACGTTCTCGCCGCTTCTCGCAGAACTCGGTTGCTAAGTCTGCTTCCGCGCCCATTTGCAGCGTCCATTGTGGAGCTAATATGGCGAACTATTCGGCGCTCGCCAAGGCCGGACTTCGACCCTCGTCATTCCGGAGTATCAATTGACGCCGCCGGTGTCGCAGACGCCGCAAAATGCCATGAGCGAGCCCGCAGTAGTCTTCGTCGTCGACGACGATCCATCCATGCGCCGCTCGCTTGAGGACTCTCCTCAGGTCGGTAGGCCTCGACGCGCGCCTTTTCTCCTCGGCCCAGGAATTCATGCAAGCAAAGCGTCCCGACGCGCCGGGCTGCCTCGTGCTCGACGTGCGGCTGCCCGGCATGAGCGGGCTCGACGTTTCAGGAAGAGCTCGCGAAAGACAGGTGTGGCTATTCCGGTCATCTTCATCAGCGGGCACGGCGACGTTCCGATGACCGTCCGTGCGATGAAGGCCGGCGCGGCCGAGTTCCTCACCAAGCCGTTCGACGATCAGGTGCTGCTCGATGCGATCCATGCGGCCATCGAGCGCGATCGCGCAAGGCGCCGCGACGCGGCGAGCCTCGCGGCGCTGAAGGCGCGTTACGACGAGCTCACGCAGCGCGAGAGGCAGGTCATGAAGCTTCGTCGTGGCGGGACGGGTGAACAAGCAGATCGCGGCCGAGCTCGGGCTGAGCCTCGTCACCGTGAAGGTCCACCGCGGGCAGGTCATGCGCAAGATGCTCGCGAAATCGGTTGCCGAGCTGGTGCGCATGGCTGACCGGCTCGGCGCGCCGGGCGCCGCTTAGCGCGTTATACCAAGGTGTAAGGGCAGTCACGCTTGCGTGCAATGGGCGGGTGGCGCAGGGCGGGCTAGGCTGGCCTCCCAACTGCGCGAGGCGAAATGCCCGAAGGGCCGCTCGTCGCCATCGTGGACGACGACAAGTCGATCCGCAACGCGACACAGGATCTGCTGAAGGCGGCGGGGTTCTCCACCGCCGCGTTTGAAGACGCCGAGAGTTTCCTCGGCTCGGCGAGTCGCGCCAGTGCGTCCTGCGTGGTCGCCGACATGCGAATGCCCGGCATGACGGGACTCGAGCTGTATCAGGAGCTCGTCGCTGCGGGCCACGCCATTCCCACCGTCATTATCACGGCCCACCCGGAAGAGCTAACGCAAGCGCGCGCGCGCGAAGCGGGAATCACCTGCTATCTCATCAAGCCGTTCACACCGGACGAGCTTCTCGAGTGCGTAGGCGAAGCGCTCGCGAAGTCGCAGACGCGCCGCGCTATACCAAAGTCTTAAGCGATTACCCGGCGCGGCAGTCGCCGAATGCCACTGCGCAATACGGGTGTACCTCGTCACAATGGCGCGCCGATCGGCATGCGCTTAACGTTGAGGCATGACTCTCACGGCCTCGCCACGGTGGTCCCGGCGCTTTCCTCCCCCTCCCTCCTCCTCCCAAGAGAGCGCCAGGGGTGGCGAGGCCCTTTATCCCATCCCGATAGCAGTGAAAGGAGCCCTCGCATGAAAGCGGATCCATCTGTCGCGCGGCTGCGCTTCGACCGTTTCGAGCTTGATGAGGCTGAGGCACGGCTGACGTGCGACGGGGAACCCGTAGCGCTCGCGCCGAAGCCTTTCGCAGTGCTTTGCGCACTGGCGCGCACCCCCGGCAGCCTGGTGACGAAGAACGCGTTGCTCGACCTCGTCTGGGGTCATCGCTTCGTCACCGAGTCGGTGCTCAAGACGGCCATCAGCGAAGTGCGTGCGGCGCTCGACGACGACCCGAAACAGCCGCGCTACATCGAGACCGTATCGCGGCGCGGCTATCGCTTCATCGCTGCCACGATTGGCGCGTCGTCGCAACGCGCGCCTGCCATCGAGCGCAACGTCGCGGCTGGGCGCGACCATCCCGCCCTTACGGCACTCACGGCATTGTGCCGCGGCGATGCGGCGCTCGCCGAGCTCATCCGCGCGGTCGCCGCCACGCTGGAGCGCGAGCCGCTTGTCCTCAACGAGTCCTAGCAGAGAGTGCGTCGCATGAAACCCTCCGAGCAACGCCTAAGCGAAGCGTGTCGCCAGCAGACCGAGGCGATCGTCGCCCGCCACGTGCACGAACTATTCAAGCGCCTGCCGATGCTGTCCGGCTTCTGGCTGCGGCCCGACCTCGAGGTGGCCGAGCTGTCGGTCTTCACCTGGCCGGGCTACACCGCCGGCGCGGATCTGTACGAGGCCGTGATGCAGTCGCTCGTCGAGTTCGCCGAGGAGCATCCCGAGGCGGTGCCGCTCATGCGCGGGCGCACCTTTGCACGCGCGGTGCACTGATGCGGCCGAAGACCTTTTCAGTGCGCGCTGTCCCAAATGTCGATGCGCCGAGGCGCGAGGTGGGTTGCACGTCGCCACAGCCAGTACACGCGACGGCGGACGGAAGTGCGTTATGCCCACGAGTTGAGGCTGCAGTTGAGGGCGCGATTGCTCCGCGATGCTGCGCCTCAGACGGGGCCGTGGTGTGTTGGCGCCGATTGATATGCGCGGAACAAGCGAGCGCGGTAGGAGAGTGTCATGGTCGTGATGCCAAGATGTTGTCCCGAGTGGAGCCGCCGGTGGCGAGCCTCATGTTCAACCAGGTCCGCATGCGAAGCATGCATTGAGCTCGTCAGCTATTGGTGGGCGGTAGCGGGAAGGAATAGTGCAATGATCTCCATTTGGTGGTTGTTAGCCGCATTCATCGGCGGTGGCTGGGCTGGCATGTTGCTCATGGCGCTGATGCAGATGTCAGCCGACCCGTCGAAGCAATCCGAGTGCGCGTTAGATCTCGATGGCACACCACTACTGACGAATCAGGCTGGGGTGGTAGACGGTTTTGGGCATGTTCAGTTATCGCGCTGGTAATCGGTAAGCGCGTCGTTGCGGAGGTTACGAATGAATGCTGCAGTTGAGGGCACGAATGCTCCGCGATGCTGCACCTCAGACGGGGCCGTGGTGTGTTGGCGCCGATTGATATGTGCGGAACAAGCGAACGCGGTACGAGAGTGTCATGGTCGTGATGCCAAGATGTGTGTCCCGAGTGCGGAGCCGCCGGCGGCGAGCCTCATGTTCAACCGTGCTCGTTCCACCAACGGTATGAAGCCGCCCGCGGTCCACTGTTCGCGTGGCTTGCGAGCCTGCCCGCGGAATACGAGCGCCTGAAGGCGCGCGCGGCTGCCGACGCTGTTGCGCACGAGGGATCGAACGAGGCGGCATGATGCCGACGCACCCCACGCGCGGGCTGATCCGTGCCCTATCGACCCTGCTCGAGCGCGCGCGCGCTTGCTGGATGAGCGCGCTTGCACTCTATCTCGCGAAGCCCGTCGACGAATTTTCGATGCTCACGACCGCGGACCAGGCAGGCGCTCGCCACGGTGCTGCGTCGTGGAGGACGTGCTGCTGAGCGCCGGCAGCACGCGCTGCGCCGAGCTGGTCAAGCGCCTCACGCAATCGACGTGGTCGCACGTGTCGATGTACGTCGGCGCGCTCGAGGATGCGTCCGATCCACTGTGCGTCGTCGAGGCGCATATCGCGGGCGGTGTCCGCGCGATCAGGCTCTCGGAGCTCGACGCGCGCCGCATCTGTGTGCTGCGGCCGGTGGGTCTGGATGACACCGACCGCGGCCGACTTGCTGAATCCGTCCTGCGCTACATCGGCAGCGAATACGATTTTGCGCACGCCTGGCTGCTCGCACGCAGCCTCCTTCGTTCGGCGCTGGTGGGCGCGGCTGCGCTCGGTTCCCACGACGATGGGACGGAGCGCGACGCGCTTCATCTGCTCGGGCCTGATCGCACAGGCTTTCGCGCTGATCGGTCATTCCATCCTTCCCGCAGGCGGGACCGTCGGCGACCGGGAGGCCCATGACAAGTTTCTCGTGCCGGCCGACTTCGAGCGTGCATCGGTTTTCGCGATCGTGTGGCCGGTGAATGTGCGCGCTGAGCAGACCTAGTCTCGAACTTGGGCCGATTTCCACGAATTTCCACGAAAACGCAGACGTTTAGCTGACAGCTCTGCGCGCCGCACCGCGCTAATGTACGGTGCGCCTAACATCACCGCTCCAAACGAGCATCACCGGAGCACAACATCACATGCCATGAACTCGAACCTTTCTCACACCAGTGTACGACCGCTTCCGCGCCCCAGACCGATAGGACTCGCGCTGCAGGGCGGCGGCTCGTGGGGCGCGTACACGTGGGGCGCGCTCGATGCGCTTCTTGCGAGTCGCAGCGTGGAAATCAGGCAGCTCAGCGGCACGAGTGCCGGTGCGATCAACGCCGCCATCGTCGCTGGCTCGCTCGCGAAGGGATCGCCCGCGCAGGCGCGGAAGGCGCTGCGCTCGTTTTGGCTGTCGATCGCGCATCCGGCCGCGTCCGACATTGTTCGCAGCCTGTGGGGTCCACTGGAGCGGCAATGGCGCAATTCCATGAACGACTTGCTGCTGACGAGCGGCATCATGTCGCCGTACGGCGCGAGCGCACTCGCTATCAAGCCGCTGCGTGACGCGATCGCCGAGGCACGTCGACATCGATGCGATACGCAGCAAGTCGGCGCCAGCGCTATTCGTCACCGTCACGAACGTGCAGGAGCGGCCTGCCGCGTGTCATCTCGAACTGCCGACCTGTCGATCGACACGCTGCTCGCGTCCGCTTGCCTGCCCGAGCTTGTTCCCCGCGGTGGAGATCGATGGCGAGTTCTACTGGGATGGCGGCTACGGCGGCAATCCCACGTTGTGGCCGATGATCCACAGCGGCTTCGGCTGACGATCTAATCCTGGTGCAGCTGGTGCCGGACCGTATCGAACGAGGTTCCGACGGATTCACTGTCGATACGCCGGCGCGTCGGCGAGATCGTCTTCCATTCGAGCCTCGTCGCCGAAATGCAGGCGATTCATGCGATGCGGGCGCTCAGGAGATACGCGTAGCGCCGAGGGGAGGTTCGCGCGGCTGCGACTTCACCGCATCGGGCCGCCGCGGCTCGAACTGTTCGAGCAGGGAAATGGCATCGAGCGAGCGCGAGCCTGGCTTCAGCTGCTGCACGACGAGGGCCTCATGGCCGGCAGGCAGTTCATCGGCCGTCACGGCCGCGACATCGGCGCTACGCGAAACGCTCGAGATCGCCACCTTCTTCATTGATTCGCGAAAGCCGAAGATTCCTGTTGCGGCCAACCACGCGATCGTTCCCGACGACGCCGTCGCGATCCCACCGCCCAGGCGGTGCGACGACGCCGATGCAGCCGCACCCGCAGACCGCTGCTCGCTTTCCCAGGATTCCTCAGCCACTTATGCCCCTGAGGAGGGCGCGGGCCTTACCTCGGCAGCCGGAGGGCTCGGCGGCAAGCGCGCCAGTCATCAACATATGCGGTCAGGCCCACAACCCATCGGCGCCTGACTATAACGCATCATCATTGGGAGCATGGACGCAGACGAGTAGTAGTAGCGCCGGCTATCAGCGTCCCAGCACCTATAGTTGTAATACGGCGAGGTGTAATAGTTATAGGTCGTTGACGACCTGTCGCTCGAGGCGGCTGCCGCTCCTGGACCGCGGCGCCGGCCGCAGTGCCCCAGGCGCATCCGTTACCGTAGCAGCCATAGTATCCGTATCCGTTACCATAGTATCCGCGACCATATCCGTTACCATAGTTATTGACGGTGTTGCCGCTAACGGTATTCCCGGAGCCGGCGACATTTCCCGCAGGGCCTGCCGCGACATTCCCGGAGGCATTTCCCGCAGGGCCTGCGGAGACATTTCCCGCGGGGCCGCCGCCGCCCCATCGGGGAGTCTGTGCGCCGCCTGGCAGGGGACGCGGCAAACCGCCGCCCATCGACGCACCACCCATCGGAGGACCGCCCATCGGAGGACCGCCCATCGGCGGACCGCCCATCGGCGGAGGCGGTGGTGGGCCAAAGGCGAGATGCATCCGACGCTGCGGACGTTAATGCGAGAAGACCGACAAAGGTCAATTTCAGGTGTTTCATCAGTTGCTCCCTGTGCTTTACCGGTGCAGGGCTTCACTCAACTCCGACCTTTGTCGCGTCGGCGGGCAGGTGGAAGGTGAACTCGGCTTGGACGGATGCACGCCGGCATCCCAGTTCGCCGAATTCTGCGATGAATTCCTGGCTGACCGGGTAGCAACCGATAGGTGACGATCAAACGATGTGGTATCGCCGCGTCATTGTTCTCGACCCACAATTGCAGATCGATGCCCACCCCTTAAAAAGTCGACCAGCGGAAAATCGATAGCGAACTTGTTCTGCACCTGGCCCAGAGCCGACGAAATGTCCCCCGATGCGGCAATCACCGCGTATTGCTTCCTGTCGGGGAAGAACATGGTAACCGACTTGCCGTCGTAGAACAGATCGTGCGGGCCGTCATCGCCGGTAGACTGGACCGGCGAGCCGGCCGGGACGGCGCACGACCACGTTCAGGGTATGGAAGATGTGAAGCGGCTGCCCGGATTCGTCAGGTAAACCCGGATCGTTTTTGTCGTAAACGATAGATCCTTGAGCCAGGAGCGCCTTGCCCATTCGCGAGACGGCGCTACCGGCTTCTTCGCTGATCGCCGGCTTGACCGGCGGCGGAACCAGTTCCGCCGCTCGGGCTATCGGCATGCGGCTAATCCCATGAAAAGGCCAAACGCAGCTACCTGAAGGGCATACCGTGAAATCATGACTACCTCCGTTGAGGGTGAGAGACAAGCGTAGTGGAGGACGCGCAGGAGTCGTGCGCGAAGCATCGGCATTCCGTCCGGGATTTGGCTGAGCCTCACCGTCGCAGGACTGCCTCTCACCGAACGTCACTCAAGGTCGAAGGCCTTGGTGCGTGAGCCGGTTGTCCCAACGTTGTCGCGAGCCAGCACTGCGTGCTGGCGAGCGCGGTGGCGGCTCGAGACGCGTACCGTTCGCCGCGGCCGGCGGCGATCCGAGCGTGAGAAAGTCGGCGAAGCAGGACCGCAGGACGACTCGCCTCGGAACTGTAATCCCGATGTTGCGCAATCAGGACTGGTAAGACTCAGCGCCGCGACTAGACCTGCCCGCGCATTGATTTTAGCCCACCCGGCAAGATCCGACCGCAGACTGGACTCTGCAGCAGTTGCGGGAAGTTGTCGGGGGATGGAGGAGGGCATCGCTACCGGATCCACGATCGAGGACCAGATCTTCGCCAAGCACCTCGACGATTCGATCCGGGCTCTGGGCGTCCAAGTATTGCGATCACTAGTTGCGAGTCCCAGGGCGGACACCAATCTGCGAGCGCCAGATTGGTCGGTGAGGAATCGCTGGCGAGGCGCTCGCGAAGTCGCAGACGCCCCGCCCTATACCAAAGTCTTAAGCGATTACCCGGCGCGCCAGTCGCCGAATGCCACTGCGCAATAGCGGTGTACCTCGTCACAATGCGGCGCGCCGATCGGCATGCGCTTAACGTTGAGGCATGACTTCACGGCCTCGCCACGGTGGTCCCGGCGCTTCTCCACCCTCCCTCTCCTCCCAGAGCGCCAGGGTGCGAGGCCCTTTTATCCCATCCGATGCGACCCTCGTTCGACGATGGGACGGAGCGCGACGCGCTTCATCTGCTCGAGGCCTGATCGCACAGGCTTTCGCGCTGATCGGTCATTCAATCCTTCCCGCAGGCGGGACGGTTGGCGACCGGGAGGCCCATGACAGCGTGTCTCGTGCCGGCCGACTTCGAGCGCGCTTCTGTTTTCGCGATCGTGTGGCCGGCGGACAGGATCAATGAACACATCTAGGATCTACGACGAGCGGGTGACGCTGCTCTTTCCCTGCCCGACCAGCTATTGAGGATGCGGGCATGAACCTCGTCGTCGTGGTGCTGGCCCTCGCGCTGCTGATGTTCGTAGCCTACCGCGGCTTCAGCGTCATCCTGCTTGCCCCGATCTGCGGCGCTGCTCGCGGTGCTGCTGACCGACCCGGCGCTCGTGCCGCCGGTTTTCAGCGGCGTGTTCATGGACAAGATGGTGGGCTTCATCAAGTCCTACTTTCCGGTATTCCTGCTCGGCGCGGTGTTCGGCAAGGTAATCGAGCTCTCGGGCTTTGCGCGCTCGATCGTCACGGCGGTGATCGACCTGGTGCGGGCGCGAGCGCGCATGCTGTCCATCGTGCTGGTCTGCGCGCTCGCTCACCTACGGCGGCGTCGTCGCTCTTCGTCGTGGTGTTCGCGGTCTACCCGTTCGCCGCCGAGATGTTCCGGCAGGGCAGGCATTCCCAAGCGCCTCATCCCCGGGACCATCGCGCTCGGCGCGTTCACCTTCACGATGGACGCGCTGCCGGGTACGCCCGCAGATCCAGAACATCATCCCGACGACGTTCTTCAAGACCGACACGTGGGCAGCGCCGTGGCTGGGCGTGATCAGCGCGCTCTTCATCCTGATCAGCGGCCTCACGTATTTCGAGTGGCGGCGCCGACGGGCCGCAGCGGCGGGCGAAGGCTACGGCACGAAGCTCGCCAACGAGCCCGAGCCGTTCGCAGACCGAGAACCTCCCTAACCCTGGCATCGCCGTTTCGCCGCTCGTCATCGTCGGCGTGATGAACAAGGTATTCACTCTGCTCATCCCGCGCTTCTACGGCGCGAACACATTCTGCCGTGCTGCCCGGCCTGCGAAGCCGGTGCTGACGCAGGTGTCCTCAGCGGCGGCGATCTGGGCGGTGGAAGGCGCGCTCCTGCTCGGCATCCTAACCGTGGTGGTGTTCGCGTTCGGGGCACGTGCAGGGACGCTTCGCCGAGGGAGCAAGGCCGCGGTTGCCGGCGCGCTGCTCGCGGCGACCAATACCGCGTCGGAATACGGCTTCGGCGCGGTGATCGCGGCGCTGCCGGGTTTCCTCGTGATCGCTGATGGCCTCGAAGGCGATCCCCAATCGCGCTCGTCAACGAGGCGGTCACTGTAACCGGCGCTCGCCGGCGTCACCGGATCGGCGTCGGGCGGTATGAGCATCGCGCTCGCCGCGATGGCCGACACACTTCGTCGCAGCCGCGCATCGGCGGGCGTCCCGCTCGAGGTCCTGCACCGGATCGCCGCCATGGCGAGCGGCGGTATGGACACACTGCCGCACAATGGCGCGGTGATCACGCTCCTCGCCGTCACGGGACTGACGCACAAGAGGAGCCTATCGCGACATCTTCGCAATCACGCTTATCAAAACCGCCGCCGTAGCGGTGGCAATCGGCGTGTTCTATCTCACGGGTGTCTACTGAACGGCGATAATCAAAAGGCGAACATCCGGCCGGACTTCGGCGACGCATCCCATGCCACGAGCACTCGGTTGGAGACCAGAACGAAGGTAAGGGGGTTAGTTAAGCGATGCGGACCTTCGGCTGCACGAGCGCGTTGATTCGTTCGGCCGCCCACAGCAGCGCGGCTCGCGCTGTGCCGTGAAGCGCCAGCTGATACCGGCGGTAGAGCAGGGCATGACTGAGCCGCGCAAACTGACCCTTGATGAAGCGTCCCGTGAAAAGCCGAAGCGGCCAAGCGTGCCGAAGGCGTTGTAGTCGCTGAGCGCTACCAACGCGCCGAGGTCGCGGAAGCGGAAGGACGGCAGCGGCTTGCCCTCTTGCAGCCATGCCGGCAGATGGCGTATCAGGTGCAACGCCTGCTGGTTCGCGACCTGCGCGGTCGGCGGCAAAGGCCGATCCGCGCCTTCCGGCATGAAAGTGGCGCAGTCGCCCAATGCAAAGATCGATGGGTCGTTCCTGGCGAGCAGGTTCGGCTGTACCACGACCTGGCCCGCGCGATTGAGCTCCAGTCCGCTCTTGTCGAGCGTGGTGGACGCGCGCACGCCTGCCGCCCAGACCTTGAGCGCCGCCGGGATTCGTTCACCGCCGTCGAGCAGGAATCCGTGCGCGTCGGCGGCCACGACGCGCACTCCCGTGCGCACGTCCACGCCAAGCGCGCGAAGCTGCGCGGCGGCCGAAGTGGAGACCGCGTCAGGGAATGCTCCCAGAATGCGCGACGCGCTTTCGAGAAGCGTCACCCGCAACCGACGGCGGATATCGACTTCGCCATAACCCGCCGCGAACTCGACCATGCGGCTCAGCTCGGCGGCCAGTTCGACGCCGGTCGCGCCACCACCGACGATGGCGATGTCGATGGTCCGATTCTGAAACACGCTGCGCGCTACGTGTGCACGCAGTCGCGCATTGAATGTGTCAGCTTGGTCCTGGCTGTCGATGAAGTGACAATGCTCGGCAACCCCTGGTGTCCCGAAATCGTTCGCGCGACTGCCGAACGCCAGGATGAGCACGTCGTACTCCAGTTCACGCGCGTCCGCGATCGCTTCGCCTGCACCCTGCATTGGCGCGAGACGCACGCGCTTGGCTGTCCGGTCGATCGCGTCGAGCTGTCCGGGAACGTATTCGAAGCGATGGGTCCGTGCATGCAGCAGATACTGCACCTGCTGCTGATGGATATTCCAGGTACCGGCCGCAAACGTATGCAGCATCGGCTTCCACACATGGGTCCAGCTGCGGTCGACCAATGTGACTCGGCCTCGCATGCGAGCGACGCCGTGGTCCGAGGCGCGTGGCCAACAGCAGCCCGGCGACGCCGCCGCCGACGATGACGATGCGGGGGCTGCCGCATGGAAGCAATGGCGTTTCGTCCCCGGCCGGGGCCGTCACGCTGCAGCCGGGGTCCTTGCGCGGTCACCGCAAGTCCTCGCACAACTGCGCTTGTGCATCCTGGCATCCCTCCTCGCACGTGACCTTGCCGTACGAGTCCCTCGCGACATTGCCGCCGGGTCTCGTCGAGCACAGCAAGCGGCCCGTGTCGTCCGCCGCGCAATAGCCAACGCCGCACAGCACGTTTCCGTACTGGTCGCGGATCACGCCGCCGCCTTGTTTCGCACAGCGCAGTTTGCCGTTGGAGTCCATCACGCAGTCGCCTCTTCCGCAGTAGACGGTTCCGTAATTGATCACGGACGCAGTCGCCGGCGAAGACAGGCGAAATGACACCAAGGGCCAAAGCACAGGCTACAACGACGCGAGAGATCATGGCAACTCCCTCGCAAATCTTTCAAATGGAAGAGCGCATTGTTATCCCGAGAATCACGAGGAAATGCTGCAGAATGCGACCGAGGCTGAAACAATCGAGGATCGTCATGTTCGGTTCATTGAGTCAAATTGTCCTTGCATACTGAGCGGCTACGCCGTACCGAGTCCTGAAGAAACCGTCGGGATTCGGTCGGATTTGGATCAGCGAGCGGGATTCGAGGCGGCTCCACGCTGTCTAAATGACGCCGCCGATGACATTGATGCTCATCGCGAGCACGGCAATGTTGAAAACGAAGCTGAGGATGCTGTGGGCCGAGCGTCGTGCGCCGCATCTGCGCAGTCGTAGACGGAGACGTCTGAAACCTGCGACGTCATGCCCAGCGACGAAGGAGTAATACGCGAAATCGAAGTAGGTCGGCTCCTCGACTCCGGGGAAACTCAATCCCGCGGCCGGACCCTCGCGTACCGACGCCGGCGCGTAATAGCGGCGAGCATAGTGAAACGCGAACACCGTCTGGATCAGCATCCAGGACAGCAGCAGCGCGGCGATTGCTAGCCGCGACGTGAAGCGCCTTCGGCCAGAAGTCCAGCGACTTGACGTCGCCCATCACGAAGCCGATGGCGATGATGCTTGCGCACGCGGCATTCGTTACGAGCAGGAAGATGACATACGCGGCCTGATCGTGCCTGGTCGCACGCCGACGAGTCAGGTCCGCGTCCGCGTACAGGATCGTCAGCCAATACAGGACCAGGTAGGTCAGGGATGCTGCGATCCATGTCACCAGCAGCCGGTTCGCAATGGGAACGACCGTTGGTCCGATGGAATAGACCACGATGCCGACAGCAACGACGATCGCAAGCCGTCGCGGGGCAGACAAGCGAATGGCCCATGGCTCGCGTTCCGAATCATTCATCAGGTTGCATGCCTTTGAACAAGGTGCCGGTACGGCGGATCCGCTGCATCATGGACGACATGTCGTTGACCGTAGCGAAGCTCGGATTATTTCGGTCATCGGCACGAGCCCTTGCCTAGATCCGATAGATGTGGCCGTCCTCGACCCGCACGCGGTCGCCCACGCGCAGGTTGGGGTCGCGCTGGTCTTCGACGATCAGCGAGCTGCCCGAATCGAGTCGCACGGTGATGCGGTATCGCGTCGCCTGCCCGTGCTTCTTCTCGATTTCGTTTCCGACGACCGCGCCGCCGATTGCGCCGGCGATGGTGGCCGCCGTGTTCCCGCGGCCGCTTCCGATCTGGTGGCCGATCACGCCACCGGCGATGCCGCCGATCACGGTTCCGCCGTTGACGGGCTTGTTGTCGGGCGCGCGATAGATCTCGATGGCCTCGACTTTGCCCTCGTCACCGCGGACGGGGGCTTCGGCCATCACCACGCTGCCGGTGGCTGCCGCGAGCAGGCATACGGACATCCAGAGACCCAACCGTCGAATGAATCGAGTCAGCATGTTCATTTTCCTTTGCGTAATGTCGTATCGAGCGGAGATGTCATTGTTTCCAATCCAAGTCTCATTCTCGTTTTCATGAGGCCTCGAGGCTGTCGCGCGGTCTCGTATCCCTTCAGCCATGATGTTCACGCCGCCGTCGACGTACTGCGTTGCACCGGACAGCCGGCGTGCGTAGGGCGTGGCAAGGAATCGCGCAGGTGAAGCCGACGTCCATGATGTCGACCAGCTCGCCAATCGGCGCGCGCTGCGCGGCATCCGTGAGGAGCAGATCGAAGTCCTTGAGTCGAGGAGGCCGCGCGCGTCTTGAGCGGCCCAGGCGAGATCGCGTGCACGCGTATGCCCTTGCCGCCCAGCTCGGAAGGCGAGATAACGGCACGACGCCTCGAGCGCGGCCTTTACAGGGCCCATCACGTTGTAGTTGGGCACGACCTTGTTGGCTCCGTGATAGCTCATCGCGAACATGGATCCGCCGTTCTTCATCAAGGGCGCCGCCAGGCGCGCCATGCGCACGAACGAATGGCAGGAGATGTCCATCGCCTGCTTGAAGCCCTCGGCCGAGCAATCGATGAGTGGCCCTGCAAGTCCTGCTTCGGCGCGCAGGCGATCGAGTGGACGAGGATGTCGAGCTGGCCCCACTCCTTCGTGATCCTGTCGAAGACCGCTTCGAGCATGCCTGGCGTCGGCGACATCGAGCGGCATGAAGATCGGTGCGCCGAGCTCTCTGGCGAGCGGCTCGACGTAGGTCTTCGTCTTTCTCGTTGACATAGGTGAGCGCGACCTCGGCGCCCAGCTCACGGAACGCCTTCGCGCATCCATAGGCAATCGAATACTGGTTCGCCACGCCGACGATGAGCGCTTTGCGCCTTTGAGCACGGGCGGCGGAATTTCGATGGTCATGATCGTTGTTCTCCTAGATTTGCATCTGCGGCACCCGCGAGTTCAGTGTCGGTCGTTGCTTGTTGGAACCCTGGGCTGCGACGTCAGCCCGACGCCAGGACATCGGCGCGCTCGAGCAGCTGCCAGCGTGTGCCGTGCGATCATCAGCTCTTCGTTGGTCGGGATTACCCAGGCCGAGACGCCGCTTGCCGCCGGTACTGATGCGCGGACCCGCCGGCTGCGTTTGCCGCCGTCGTCGAGCTCTATCGCCCAGCCAGCGAGCATCGCGGCACACCCGCTCGCGCAGCGCCGCGCTGTTCTCGCCGATGCCCGGCCGTGAAGACGACGCGCGTCCAGCCCGCCGAGCGCAGCCGCGAGCGAGCCCAGCTCGCGGCCGATTCGGTAAACGTAAGAGGTCGATCGCGAGCCTTCGCGCCGGGCATCGTCGCTCTCGAGCAGGGTCGCGCATGTCGCTGGAAATGCCCGATACGCCGAGCAGGCCCGACTGCTGATAGATGAGCTTCTCGATTGCGCGCGCGTCCATCTTGAGCTCGTCCAGAAGGTAGAGGATCACGCCCGGGTCGAGGCTGCCGCACCGCGTGCCCATCGGCAGGCCGTCGACCGCGGTGAAGCCCATCGTGCTCGCGACGCTGCGGCCGTCCGTCATGCGCGCACATGCTCGAGCCGTTGCCGAGATGCAGCACGACGACCCTGCCGGCGGCGGCTTTCGCGTCGTAGGCGGACAGAGCCTGCGCGATGTACTCGTAGGAGAGCCCGTGGAATCCGTAGCGTCTCACGCCGCGCGTCGGTGATCGACCGCGGGAGTGCGAAGCGCCTGTGCGACCTCGGGCTGGGCACGGTGGAATGCGGTGTCGAAGCACGCGACCTGAGGCAGCTCCGGCGCGCGTCTCGAGCAGGGCGCGGATCGGCGCCAGGTTGTGCGGCTGATGCAGCGGCGCGAGCGGAACGTACTTGCTCCAGCGCCGACAGCACCGTCGCGTCGACGCGAACCGGCTCGGCTGTACTCGAGCCCGCCGTGAACGACGCGGTGTCCGACTGCCGTCGAGTCGATGCTCGCCGAGCTGCGCGCGCAGGAAGTCGACGAGATGATCGAGCGCGCCATCGTGCCCGAGCTTGACGCCGTCGCCCCAGGACTTCTCGCCGACAATCTTCCCGTGCCGATCCTTGGCGACGAAGCGCGGCGCGGTATGGAGGCCTTCGATCTGTCCGCGCACAGTCAGCTCGAGCGCGTCGCCACGCTCGGCGAACAGCGAGAACTTCAGGCTCGAGGAGCCGGCGTTGAGAACGAGCGATCGCATCGGACACGTCACGCCACCGCCTTCGTTGCTCGCTTCGCGGCGCGCCTTCGCGACCAGCGCGGCCACCGCACAGGACGCGAGACGCGTCAGCACCGAGTCGGCCCGGCTGGTGAGGATGATCGGCACGCGCGCGCCGAGCACGATGCCCGCGGCGTCGGCGCCGGCGAGGAACGACAGGCTCTTCGCCAGCATGTTGCCGGCTTCGAGATCGGGCACGACCAGCACGTTGGCGCGGCCCGCGACCGGCGAGTCGATCTTCTTGATCTTGCGCCGCCTCGAGGCTGATCGCGTTGTCGAGCGCGAGCGGCCCGTCGAGAATGCGCGCCGGTGATCTGCCCGCGGTCGGCCATCTTGCACAGCGCCGCGGCCTCGATCGGTCGAGGGCACCTTCGGGTTGACCGTCTCCATCGCCGAGAGGATCGCCACCCGCACCTCCGGGAACCCGAGCGCGTGCGCGAGATCGATCGCGTTCTGGACGATGTCGACCTTGTCTTCCAGCGTCGGCGCGATGTTCACCGCCGCATCGGTGATGATCAGCGGCTCTGCATAGCGCCGGCACGTCCATCACGAAGCAGTGGCTGACGCGGCGCGCGGTGCGCAGCCCGGTGTCGCGCTCGACCGACGGCGCCCATCAGCTCGTCGGTGTGCAGGCTGCCCTTCATCAGCGCCTCGGCCTTGCCCTCGCGGACGAGATCGACCGCCTGCTTCGGCGGACGCATGACTGAAGGGCGCGTCGACGATTGGCAGCCCCGAGATGTCGATCTTGTTCTGCCTGGCCACTTCCTCGATGCGCGTGCGCGGGCCGACCAGGATCGGAGCGATGAGGCCCATCCGAGCCGCGTCGACCGCTCCCTGCAACGAGCTCTGGTCACACGGGTGCACCACCGCGGTTGGTGTCGGCGGCAGCGTCCTGCAATCGTCGACGAGGCGCTGATATTTCTCGTGGGCACGTGCCGTCGCGGGTTCGCGCGCGCGCTCACTGGCGTCCTTCTTTCTGGATCGCTGCCCATCGAGCACTGCGGTAGCAGGAATGGAGTTGCGGGGTTTTGCAAGGATGTCATGCGCTCAGCTTAGGCCCTCGCGCCCGCAGAGTCGTCAGCGAAACGTCTGCATTCGATGGGAATTCTGTCTGGGTCCCTTTCCGCCATCGCTCCCGCCAGGCTCGAGGGTCAGGCCCGAGCGCTGCGCGGCGGGGCATCAGGCCCGACGGTTCGCGGTCGGACGCCTGTCGTCAACGGCGACGGATCCGCGACGTTTCGCTTAGGACTTCGACCAGCACACGCCCTTAGCATGGCTTCTTGGCGGCGCCTTCTTCGCTCGGCGGATGCGAGGACGCCGCGTAGCAGCTAAATCTCGCGGCATTCGACTGATACGAGGACACGCATGGCCAGGACCGAACTGCAATGGACCCAATCATCGACAACCGACCCGCGCTGCTGCCTGGACATGAACGTGAAGCTCAGCCCGGGATGGTTCTATGGCGGCCTGATCGTCTTGCTTACGAGTTGGATCCTGCACAGCTTCCTTCAGGCTCTGCTGGCGGCATGTGTCACCGCGATCGCAAGCTGGCCGCTCTACCACGTTTCGCGTGCGCTTCTGCCGCGGCGCACGAGGCGAAGCACGAGGTCGCTGATCTTCACGTGCGCGATGACTGCGTTCGTTCTTGTACCACTGGCGTTCGCGCTTCGGCGCGCCTGCTAACGGAAGCGCATGCGCTGCTCATGGAGATCGCAGCCGCGGACAAGAATGGAATCGCGATTCCCCGCGGGCTGGAGAACGTACCACTGATCGGACCTTTGGGCGGTCGCACGTTGGCAGAGCGAGCTCGGTACCCCGGAGCCTCTCCTCGCCTGACGCAAGCGGACCGACTCGGCTGCGCTCTCGGATTGGCGCAATCGCTCGCACAGTTCATGGTCCGACACGCGTTCATTATCGGATTCACGATCCTGATGCTGTTTTCCTTGTATCAGGAAGGTGAATCGCTGGCGGAGGGGTTCGCGAGGAATTCTTCGTCACCGCATCGGCGAGCGGGCCGACGGCTATGTCGGACCTTGCAACTCAGGCCGTGCGCGCGCGTCGGTGAATAGCATGCTGGTCGTGGGGCTCTTTGATGGATTCGCAATCGGGATCGCGTACGCGATCGTGTGGTGCCGCACGCCGCCCAGTGGGCATCGATCACCGGCTTCTGGGCATCGTCCCGTCTCGGTTATGCGGCCGTCGTCGCCTTGACTTTGCAACTGGCGATGACGGGCGCAGCCGGGCCGGCGTTGCTCTCATTCGTCCTGAGCTGCGGCGTCTCTCTTTGCGGCGACAAGATCGTGCGGCCCGTGGTCGCGCGCAACGGAGTTCGACTGGGCTTCATTTGGGTACTGATGGGCTGCCTCGGCGGCTTCGAAGCGCTTGGACTTGTCGGGCTCGTTGTCCGGCCTCGGTCGTGCTCACCATCGTGAGGGAACTTTGGCAGCCAGGGAAACGTTCGCGGTCTCGCTCGTCGCAACGCCGCGGACCCAGCATCAACGATTGAGCAGAGAGCATGAGGCGCCGGATGCGGGGCGCGAAGCGTTGATAGGACGCGGGCCGAAGGATCGCCTTCGGCCCGCGTTGCTGCAGGCCGGATCTCGCCGCTCACGGCGCACATCGCCCTATTGCGCAAGCTTGAGCGAGACGCCATCGACCGCAAGGCGAAGGTCGACACCATTGGTCTTGGCGTGCAGCCTGATCACCACGCCGTTCTGGTTCTTCATCGTGGTTTCGGTACGTCCGTCGACCAATGCGGCCCCGGCCGATGCCGCGGCGTAGTTGCCGCCGATATCCTGCAAGCGGTTGAGGTTATACGACCTCGCCAGTGGCCTCGATGTTCGATGCGCCCGCTTGCGCAAGGCTCAAGCCCTGCATCTGTACGCGGTGCGATTGGCCATGGTAATGGAGCGTGCCCTTTGCTTCGGTGAACCCGAACGCCGACTGCGACCGTCTTGCCCGAGATCTCAAGGGTCGCATCCGGCTTGGTGCCTTCCGCGTTGACAATGAGCGGCGAAGCGGCAAGGGAAAGAAACATGACGAAGTGCTGCGTAAGGTTCGATTCATACTATCTCCAAGAGTCGTTGATAACCGTGTTTCGGTTTAGCCAAAAGCTTGCTGGACGCGCATCGGCGCTTTGGCTGCCGTACGGATGGCATTCGAACTCTGCCCGACTGGTAGCGTAAGTTGCGCGCCGTACTGAGTCGTCAGTAACTCGTGGGCATTCGGTCGATATTTCATCTCGCCTGCAAGACCGCGGCGCTCGGGTAAATCCGCGCGCGCTGGCAACAGGCGGACGCGCCTGGGCGTGAGTCCCGACGTCATCTCATTCAATTGCGCTTTGTGGCGAACGTTTCATCCCGACGTACTGCGGGCGTGGCGCAACGCCTCCTGCGGCACTGGCGCGTCGCTGCCTCTCCATGGCCGTGACGGTCGACGCTCATGCACTCGACGCAGTTGCGAATGACCTCGGTAAGCTCCGCCGTGTGGATCGCTCCGGGTCTTCTGCACACTCTTCGAAATACGCTCGCACCATCTGCAGCGCGCGATTTAGGGGCCGGCGTCGCCACGATCACCTCGCCGGCTACGGCGCGAGACGCATGGTGGGGACTTCTGTCGGAATGACGAGCGTCGCGTCGGTGGCCGCGGCCACGTCTCGTACGCTGACGCCGGGCGCAACCTCCTTGAGAAGCAGGCCGTCGGACGTAGGTTCGAGGACCGCAAGTTCGGTCACGATGAGGCTGACGGGGCGTGTCGAGGTCAACGGAAGCGTGCATTTCTTGAGAACCTCTCGGCTTGCCCTTCGCTGTATGCACCATGGCAACGATCACTCGCCGCGCGCCGGCGACGAGGTCCATCGCGCCGCCCATGCCTGGGACCATCTTTCCGGGGACCATCAATTCGCGAGCAGCCCGCGCTCGTCGACCTCGAGACCGCCGAGCACCGTGACGTCGAGATGACCGCCGCGGATGAGGCCGAACGACATGCAACTGTCGAAGCTGCAGGCGCCAGGTACTGCACTTATGAAGCTGCCGCCAGGGTCGGAAAGGTACTCGTCGGCCAAACCGGGGTCGGGCAGCGGTTGCATACCGATCAAGCCGTTCTCCGCCTGAAAAAGACGTCGTACCCCGCGCGGCACGTAGCTCGCCACCGTCGTCGGCAACCCGATTCCAAGATTGACCAGGTCGCCGCTCGTTGGCTCGAGCGCGATGCGGCGCGCGATGATTTCCTTAGCGTCCATTCACGATCTCCCGTTCCACGAGGTGGTCGACGATACTTCCTGGAGTGATGACGTCATCAGGGGCATCACGCCAACCGGCACGATCTCGGCGGCTTCCGCGACGACCGTCGTTGCCGGCCATCGCCATGATTGGATTGAAGTTGCGCGCCGTCAGCGCGTAGTTCAGATTCGCCGAGGTAATCGGCACGGTGGGCGCCGATCAGAGCGAAATCGGCCGAAATGGGCAACGCCAGAAGGAATTGCCTACCCGCGATCTCGATTGACTGTGCGCCTTCGGCAACGAGGGTTCCGACTCCAGTCGGCGTCAGCACCCCGCCGAGTCCATAACCTGCGGCGCGAATGCGTTCAGCGAGCGTTCCCTGCGGCACGAGGTCGACCTTGATCTCGCCTGCGATCATCTGGCGCTGGGTCTCGGGATTGGTGCCGATGTGAGACGACGAGCGTTCGCACGAGCTTGGCGTCTATCAAGCGTCCGATGCCGAATCCGGGACGCGCCGTGTCATTGGCAATGACCGTGAGATTCGTGCGACCTTGCCGCACCAGCTCGCCGATCAAACGGTGCGGCGATCCGATGCCCATGAAGCCGCCGATCATCAATGACGATCCGTCCGGTATCTTCTCTCGACGGCGGCGGACAACGCGATTCCCTTGTTCATGCAGACGCTCCCGTCTCGGTGCTCTCACTGCCCATCGCAGCTTTGTGATGCGGCATACCTTAACGCGCGCCGCACGCCAGGTTGTCAGCGATACGTCTGCGTTCGGATCGCAATTCTTTCTGGGCCCCACTTGTTCCAGCGCGGCTCCCGCCGGGCTCAGGGGGTCAGGGTCCATCGCTGCGCGGCGAGCATCAGGCCCACGGCTCACGGTCGAGCACCGGCCATCAACGGCGCCCAAGCAGCGCGTCGAGCGGCGGCGCGAACAAACCGGGCTCATCCGGGCTGAAGTGATCCCGCGCGGATCGACCGAGCGCCGCGCGCGCGTCTCGTCGGCGCGGTACTACCGCCGGGACGCGTCCGGGCGCCTGCCCTCAAGCCAAAGTGGGACGCAATTCCGACCTTTCGCTTATGACTTGGACCGGCGCGGCATCTTAGCATGGCCTCAGGCAGTGGCGCTCATGCACTACCGATCGGAGGGGTTTCGCAGAAAAGGGGTAATCATGGAATTCTTCCTGCAAATCGTCCTTATCCTCGCCTGCCTGTTCTACGGCGCGCGCAGGGCGGCGTCGCCCTCGGCCTGCTCGGCGGCATCGGCCTCGTCGTGCTCGCATTTGCGTTCAAGCTGCCGCCGGGCAAGCCACCGGTGCGACGTCATGCTGACGATCGTCGCCGCGTGGCGGCCTCGGCCACGCCCAGGCCTCGCGGCGGCCTCGACGTCCTGCTGCAGCTCGCCGAGAAGATTCTGCGGCGTAATCCGAAGTACGTGTCGATCCTCGCGCCGTTCACGACCTGCATCCTGACGATGCTGTGCGGCACCGGCCACGTCGTCTACACTGATGCTGCCGATCATCTACGACATTGCGATCACGAACGAAATCCGGCCCGAGCGGCCGATGGCCGCGTCGTCGATCGCGAGCCAGATGGGCATCATCGCAAGCCCGGTGTCCGTTGCGGTCGTTTCGCTCGTGGCGTTCCTCGCCAAGGCGCCCGCCGGCAGCCCGGTGATCGACTTCGTCACGCTGCTTTCGGTCACGATCCTGTCGACGCTCGTTGGCGTGCTGATGATCGGGCATCTTCAGCTGGTTCCGCGGCAAGGATCTCGACAAGGACGACGACGTTCCAGAAGCTGATCGCCGACCCCGAGAACCGCAAGCACGTCTACGGCGGAGGCTGACACCCTGCTCGGCCAGACGCTCTCCTCGCAGCCAGTGGACGGCGCGATGTGGATCTTCGTCGGCGCAATCGCCGGTGGTGGCGCTGCTCGGGCGCGTGTCGAGGCCGCTGCGGCCGCTGGTCGGCGGCAAGCCGCTGTCGATGGTGCTGCGTGATCCAGATGTTCATGCTGATGGCAGGTGGCGCTGATCATCGCTCTTCACGCAAGACCAATCCGGCGAGATCGGCAAGAACGAGGTCTTCCGCGCCGGCATGATCGCCGTAGTCGTCGCGGTGTTCGGCGTGCCTGGATGGCCGACACGGTGTTCGAGGCCAACCTGCCGACGATCAGACGCGCTTGTCGGACGTCGTGAAGACTCAAGCCGTGGACCTTACGCGATCGCGCTGCTGATCGGTGTCCAAGCTCGTCAACTCGCAGGCCGCGGCGATCAGCGCGATGGTGCGCGGTGGCGCTGGCCATCGGCGTTCCGCCGAGGCACGTCGGTCGCCTTCGCGGCGGCCTGCTACGGCTACTACATCCTGCCGACCTACCCATCCGACCTTGCGACGATCCAGTTCGACCGGTCTGGCACGACTGCGGATCGGCAAGTACGTCATCAACCACAGCTTCATCCTGCCCGGATTGATCGGCGTGAGCACCTCGTGCATCGTCGGCTACCTGTTGGCGGGGTGTGGGTCTGCTTTTGAGACAACCCCGTCTTCGTCGCTGAGTGTGGTGTTGCTCGCGCTGCGGTGGCATGGCGAGCGCCCTTAGCACTCGCGAGTGGCTTGGCATTTTCCTGGTAAGCGCCTGCGTCGCGTGCGTTAGACTGAAGCGATGAAGGTGCGGCGTGCCGCAAAGGACCGTTCTTGCGGCTGTTGGCGCCGAACGGCGTCCGATCGGCTGGAGTTGCTGCACTGGACAGAAGAGGATGATCCGCACAATGGCACCTGATGGCATCCAGCAATACGTAACTGAACGAAGTACTACC
>ERZ1370068.7637-contig-6543_pt1 | contig 52399 bp, 83 predicted proteins | sample MGYA00561227_ERZ1370068 | MGnify/ENA primary metagenome ERZ1370068 (study PRJEB38410, sample SAMEA6850437) | metagenome | study: Metagenomic assessment of the ecological functions of the soil: analysis of the soil microbiota associated with the... | reverse complement strand
TTGTACTTCGTTCGGTCGCATTGCTATGTTTGAGGGCGCTGCGCACGGGAAACGGCGTCAAGCCGCCGAGCCCGCACAGCGAGCCGTTGGCCATGGTGTCGCAGAGTTCATCGAGCAGCGCGAGATCCGCGCCGCGCGGCTGCCCGTTTGAACTGACCAGGATCCGATCCACCAGTTCGACGCCGCGCGTCGAACCGACGCGGCACGGCGTGCACTTGCCGCAGGATTCGATGGCGCAGAACTCGAGCGCGTAGCGCGCCATGCGCGCCATGTCGACGGTGTCATCGAACACCACCACGCCCGCCGTGCCCGAGCAACGCGTTCCTGCGCCGCCAGCGCTTCGTAGTCGAGCGGCGTGTCGAACTGCGATTCCGGTAGATAGGCGCCGAGCGGGCCGCCGATCTGCACCGCCCGCACCGGCCGGCCGCTGGCCGTGCCGCCGCCGTAGTCGTACACGAGCTGGTTCACCGTGAGGCCGAAGGCGCGCTCCACCAGGCCGCCGCGCTTCACGTTGCCGGCGAGCTGCAGCGGAATGGTGCCGCGCGACTTGCCGACGCCGAAGTCGCGATAGAACGCGGCGCCGCGCGCCAGGATCACGTGGCACGGTCGCGAGCGTGATCACGTTGTTCACGACCGTCGGCTGGCCAAACAAGCCCTTGATGGCGGGCAACGGCGGCCGCACGCGCACTTCGCCGCGCCGGCCCTTCGAGGCTTTCGAGCATCGAGGTCTCTTCGCCGCAGATGTAAGCGCCGGCGCCGAGGCGCACCGTGATGTCGAAGTCCCGACCGCTGTCGCGCAGGTTGCGGCCGAGATAGCCGCGCTCGCGCGCCACGTCGCAGCGCGCGTCGCCAGGGCGCGCGCCGCATGCGGATATTCCACGCGCAAGATAGATGTAGCCCGTGCGTGGCGCCCACCGCGAGACCGGCGATGGTCATGCCCTCGATGAGCGCGAACGGATCGCCTTCCATGATCATGCGATCGGAGAACGTGCCCGAATCGCCCTCGTCCGCGTTGCAGGCGATGTATTTCTGCGCCGCCGGCTGATCGTGCACGGTCTGCCACTTGATGCCGGTGGGAAATGCCGCGCCGCCGCGCCCGCGCAAGCCGGAGTCGGTGACGGCGCGCACGATGTCCGCGCGGCGGCATCGTCGAGCGCCGTGCTCAGGCCCACGTAGCCGCCGTGCGCGATGTAGTCGTCGATGTCGGCCGGGTCGACGATCCCGAGCCGCGCCGCGGTGAGCCGCTGCTGGCTGCGCGAGCCAGGTCGTGGTCCTCGATGTCGCCGAGCCGTCAAGCGCGTGCGGTCCACCGTCGAGCAACCCCGCGTCCAGCAAGCCCGGAACGTCGGTGGCGCGCACCGGACCGTAGGCGACGCGCCCGGCGGCGGTCTGCGACTTCGATCAGCGGCTCGAGCCAGTACAGGCCGCGCGAGCCGTTGCGCACGATGCGAATCGGCAGCTCGCGCCGCGCGGCACTCCCGCACGCAGCTCGCGCGGCGACGGCATCCGCGCCCAGCGACACGCGCGCCGGCATCGCCCGGCACGAATACGGTGATCGTGGCGCGCGCGCTCATTCGGGCACGCCCCAGCCTTCGGCGACATCGTCGATGCGCCTGCGCGTCGACGCTGCCGCGCAGACTGGCCATCGATCATCGCCGACGGCGCGCAGGCGCAGTTGCCGAGGCAGTACACCGCTTCGAGCGTGACCGTGCCATCGGCGCGCGTCTCGCCGAAGTCGACGCCGCAGCCGCTGCTTGCGCGAACTCCGCGAGCGCGTCGCCATTCATCGACCTGGCAGGCTTCGGCGCGGCACAGCTGCGATGCGTGTGCTGCCCGGCGCGGCTGCTCGCGAAAGTGATGATAGAAACTCACCACGCCGTGCACTTCGGCGCGCGACAGGTTCAGCGCATCCGCAATCAGCGGCACTGGCTCCGCGCGGCACGCAGCCGAGCTCGTTCTGCACCGCGTGCAGGATCTCGAGCAGCGGCCCGGGCTCGCCGCCTTCATCTGGCGACGGCCGCGTCCGACGCAGCGCTCGATGGCGGCGCTGTCGAGTGTCATGACTCGCCTCGCACCGGCCGCACGCGCGCCGGATGGCAGTACACGTTGCAGCCGCCGCTGCGCAGGAAGGCCACCAGCGTGATGCCGGCGGATTCCGCCAGCTCGACCGCGAGCGTCGACGGCGCGCCGATCGCGGCGACCAGCGGCGCGCCCGCCATCATCGCCTTCTGGATCAGCTCGAAACTCGCGCGGCCTGACAGCAGCACGACGCGCTGGCTCCAGGGCAGCTCGCCGGTCATGCAATGCCGCGCCCACGAGCTTGTCCATGGCGTTGTGACGGCCCACGTCCTCGCGGCTGCGCGACCAGCTCGCCCTCGCGCCGTGAACAAGCCCGACGGCGTGCATGCCGCCGGTCTCGGCGAAACCCGCCTGCGCCGCCCTGAGCGTGTCGGGCAGCGCCGCGCAGCACCGATTCCCTAACTACCAGGTCGCTGCTCACGCGGCGGATGCCGGCGCTCGCGGTCACGGCCTCGATGGAGGCCTTGCCGCACACGCCGCAGCTCGAGGTGGTGTAGAAATTGCGATTCAGGCGGTCGAGGTCGAGCGGCAGATCGGCGCGCACCGTGACGCGAACGACGTTGCCCGTGGGCCCGCAGGGCCGCACGTCGACGACGTCGCGCGGCTCGCGCAGCAGGCCTTCGCCGTAGAGAAATCCCAGCGCCAGCTCGGCATCGTTGCCCGGCGTGCGCATGGTGATGGAGACGGGCGGCCGGTGCCGCCGTTGTCGTCCGCCTCGGCGGCAGACCGTCGCTTGATCAGGCGGATTTCGAGCGGTTCTTCGACCGCGATGGCATCGGCGCGATGCACGTTGCCGGCATCGCGCAGCGCGTCGATCTGAACCTCGCTGATGAGCCGGGCTTTTCATGCGGCCGAGTTTACACCCGGCGCCGAACTGCGCAGTGACGGCTAGCCGGCCTTGCACGCCTTGCGCGCCAGCTGCCGCGTCCACCGTGTTGGACAGCAGCATGGCGATGGTCATCGGCCCTACGCCGCCCGGAACGGGCGTGATCCACGCGCGCGCGCTCGGCCGCCGCCGCGAACTCCACGTCGCCGCACAGCTTTCCGTCGGCGCCGCGATTGATCCCGACGTCGAACACGATGCGCGCCATCGCGAATCCATTCACCCGGGATGTAGGCCGCCTTTGCCCACAGCGGCGACCACGAGCTCCGCGCGTTCCACTTCGCCGCGCAGGTCGCGCGTGCCCGTGTGACACACGGTGACCGTCGAGCGCGCCAGCAACAGCTCCAGCGCCATCGGCCGGCCGACGATGTTCGAAGCGCCCACCACGCACGGCACGCAGGCCCGGTGAGGTCGAGCTGGTATTCCTCGGCGAGCCGGATCACGCCCCAGGGCGTGCACGGGCCGCAGGCCCGGACGCTTCTGCGCTAACAACCCGGTGTTGGTCGGATGAAAGCCATCGACGTCCTTGGCCGGGTCGATGGTGTCCATGATCTCCGTGCTGTCGAGACCCTTCGGCAGCGGCAGCTGCAGCAGGATGCCGTCGACGCGCGTCGTCGGCATTCAGCGGTCTTGATGAGCGCCAGCAACTCGTCGCGCGTGGTGGTCGCCGGCAGGTCATGCGCGAACGAGGCGATGCCGCACTCCTCGCAGGCCTTGCGCTTGTTGCGCACGTAGACCGCGGAGGCCGGGTCTTCACCGACCTTCACCACCGCGAGTCCCGGCGCCCTGCCGTACTTCGAAATGAAGTCGGCGGCTCGCGCCGCCGACTTCGTTCTCTCTTTGCTGCGACGGCCTTTCCGTCGAGGATCTTTGCCGTCATCAGTTCTCTTCTTCTTAGTAACGGTAGTGGTCGGTCTTGTACGGGCCGGTCTTCGAAACGCCGATGTACTTCGCCTGCACGTCGGTGAGCTCGGTCAGCGTCGCGTTCAGCGTCTTCAGCTGCAGGCGCGCCACCTTCTCGTCGAGATGCTTGGGCAGCACGTACACGCCGAGCGGGTACTTCGCCGTCTGCGTGAACAGCTCGATCTGCGCGATGGTCTGGTTCGCGAAGCTCGAGCTCATCACGTAGCTCGGATGGCCGGTGCCGCAGCCCAGGTTCACCAGGCGACCCTTCGGCCAGCAGGATGATGCGCTTGCCGTCCGGGAAGATCACGTGATCGACCTGCGGCTTGATGCTCTTCCCACTGGTACTGCTTCGAGCGACGCGACGTCGATCTCGTTGTCGAAGTGGCCGATGTTGCAGACGATGGCGTTGTTCTTCATCGCCTTCATGTGGTCGTGCGTGATCACGTGGAAGTTGCCGGTGGCGGTCACGAAGATGTCGGCCTTGTCGGCGGCGTAATCCATCGTCACGACGCGGTAGCCTTCCATCGCCGCCTGCAGCGCGCAGATCGGATCGATCTCCGTCACCCACACCTGCGCCGACAGCGCGCGCAGCGCCTGCGCCGAGCCCTTGCCCACGTCGCCGTAACCGGCGACCACGGCGATCTTGCCCGCGACCATCACGTCGGTGGCGCGCTTGATGCGCGTCCACGAGCGACTCGCGGCAGCCGTACAGGTTGTCGAACTTGCTCTTGGTGACCGAGTCGTTGACGTTGATGGCCGGGAACGCGAGCTCGCCGCTGCTTGTGCATGTCGTACAGGCGATGCACGCCGGTGGTGGTCTCTTCCGTCACGCCCTTGATCTGCTTGAGGCGCGTCGAATACCACTTCGGATCGCGCTTCGAGCGTGGCCTTGATCGAGTTGAACAGCTCGATCTCTTCCTCGCTGCGTCGGGCTTGTCGAGCAGGCTGCAGGTCCTTCTCGGCCTTGGTGCCGAGGTGCAGCAGCAACGTGGCGTCGCCGCCGTCGTCGAGGATCATGTTCGAGCCTGCGCTCGCCGTCCGGCCACTCGAAGATCTTGTGGGTGTAGTCCCAGTAGTCCTCGAGCGTCTCGCCCTTCACGGCGAACACCGGCGTGCCCGTCACGGCGATCGCGGCGGCGGCGTGGTCCTGCGTCGAGAAGATGTTGCACGAGGCCCAGCGCACCTGCGCGCCGAGCGCCTGCAGCGTCTCGATGAGCACCGCGGTCTGGATCGTCATGTGCAGCGAGCCGGCGATGCGCGCGCCCTTGCAGCGGCTGGCGTCTTGGCGTATTCCTCGCGGATCGCCATGAGGCCGGGCATCTCGGTCTCGGCGATGTTGATTTCCTTGCGGCCCCACTCGGCGAGCTTGATGTCGGCGATCACGTAGTCATTGCCCGTTCCGGGCTTCACAACAGCATTCATATGAACCTCTCTAGTTAGTTCCAGTTAGAGAGCGCCGTTGGAATCGATCGGCCGGTCCTCCGAGCCTCGCGTCTTCGACGCTGCAGCGCTCCTCGGTGAAGACTGGACACTTTGGAAACCGTCATTACGCCGTCTTGCGCACTCCGGCGTCCGCGGCCAGCGCCGCGGCCTTGTCGGTCTTTTCCCAGGTGAATTCCGGCTCGTTGCGGCCGAAGTGGCCGTACGCCGCGGTCTTGTAGTAGATCGGACGCAGCAGGTCGAGCATCTGCACGATGCCCTTCGGACGCAGGTCGAAGTGCTGGCGCACCAGCGCCTCGAGGCGCTCGTCCGACACCTTGCCGGTGCCGAAGGTGGTGACCATGACGCTGGTCGGGCTGCGCGACGCCGATGGCGTACGAGATCTGCACCTGGCACTTGCTGGCGAGACCCGCGGCCACGATGTTCTTCGCGACGTAGCGCGCGGCATAGGCAGCCGAGCGATCCACCTTCGAGGGATCCTTGCCCGAGAACGCGCCGCCGCCGTGCGGCGCCGCGCCGCCGTAGGTGTCGACGATGATCTTGCGGCCCGTGAGACCGCAGTCGCCCTGCGGACCGCCGATCACGAAGCGACCGGTCGGGTTCACGAGGTACTTGATGTTCTTGGACGAGCGTCTGCCCGGCGAGCACCGGCTTGATGATCTCTTCGATCACGGCCTGCTCGATGTGCTTGTGCTCGACGTCCGGGTGATGCTGGGTCGAGAGCACGATGGTGTCGATCTCCGACGGCTTGCCGTCGACGTACTTCACCGTGACCTGCGACTTCGCGTCCGGGCGCAGCCACTTGAGCTTGCCGTTCTTGCGCAGCTGCGGCCTGCTTCTCGACCAGGCGGTGCGACAGGTAGATAGGCAGCGGCATGAGACCTTCGGTCTCGGTGCACGCGTAGCCGAACATCATGCCCTGGTCGCCGGCGCCCTGCTCGAGGTTCAGGCCCTTGCCTTCATCCACGCCCTGCGCGATGTCGGGCGACTGCTTGTCGTAGGCCACGAGCACGGCGCAACCCTTGTAGTCGATGCCGTAGTCGGTGTTGTCGTAGCCGATCTTCTTGATGGTGTCGCGCGCGACCTGCTGGAAATCGACCACGGCCTTGGTGGTGATCTCACCCGCCAGCACGACGAGGCCGGTGTTGCACAGCGTCTCGGCGCCGACGCGCGAGTACTTGTCCTGCGCGAGAATGCGCGTCGAGCACGGCGTCGGAAATCTGGTCCGCGACCTTGTCCGGGTGGCCTTCGGAAACCGACTCGGACGTGAAAGGAAAGCTGTTCGACATACGATCCTCGTTACCTGAGTTGCTCCTAACTGGCCGCACGTAAGCGGCGCGCCGAAAGCGGCGCGATACTGATCCGCGAATTCCGCCTTCGTGAAACGTGTGGTTCTGCGTGCCGCGAACGGCGATCTTGATGGCGCCCATGAGCGAAGCAATACGCCCCGTGGTTTCCCAGTCGAGCCCGCGAAGGATGCCGTGAATCAGGCCGGCGCGATAGGCGTCGCCGCAGCCGGTCGGGTCGAGCACTTCGCGCGCCTTGGCGCAGGGAATGTCGTAGGTGCGGCCGTCGGCGTGGATGGTCGAACCTTCGCCGCCGCGCGTGACGATCAGCGCCTTCACGTGCTTGCATGACGTCCGCGCACGCTCCAGCCGGTGCGCTCCTGCAGCAGGGCCCACTCGTAGTCGTTCACCGCCAGCCAGTCCGAGATGCGAAATGAAGCGCTTGAAATCGTCGCCGGCGAACAGCGGCATGGCCTGGCCCGGATCGAAGATGAACGGGATGTTGGCGGCCTTGAACTGCTCGGCGTGCTGCAGCATGCCTTCGCGGCTGTCCGGAGCGATAACACCAATCGATATACCGTCATTCGCCGGCACCTTGATGCGGTGCGAATGGTTCATGGCGCCCGGATGGAACGCGGTGATCTGGTTGGCGTCGAGGTCGGTGGTGATGAAGGCCTGGGCGCAATGCTCTTCGGGGATGGTCACGAGATACTTCTCGGACATGCCCGACCTTCTTCATCCACTCGCGATACGGCTGGAAGTCCGAGCCGATGCCGCCCATGGGGTAGCCGGTGTCGCCCAGCAGCTTGAGGTTGTAGGCGATGTTGCCCGGCGCAGCCGCCGAACTCGCGCCGCATCTGCGGCACCAGGAAGGCGACGTTCAGCATGTGCAGCTTGTCGGGGAGGATGTGCGCCGGAAACGGTCCGGGAACACCATGATGGTGTCGTAGGCGACCGATCCGCAGATGAGTGCGCTCTTGTCTTTGCCCGGCATGCCAATGGGTTACGCGTGAGAAACGGGGGCGCAAAGATACTCGAATCAGGCTCTGCCGTTGCTCGGCCGCGAGTCGTGCCCCGGCGCGGATTCTCCGGGCGGGTCACATCTCTGCGTAACCCATTGACAAGCAAGAGGTTTTCGCAAGCTGGACGTCGCGACCCGGACGCCTCATAGTATGCCTCGGCGGCTGAGGCGCTCGAGCCTCGAGCGGACCGGGCGTCCGGCGCCGGCGATCCGGGAGCTGGCTTGTCGGGTCCTCAGCCGGAGCCTGCTCGGCGGCGCGCTTCCGGTGCCGGCGGTGCGCACGCCGTCGGGCCGCGTCACCTGTCTCGCGCGCGCCCGGATGTACTGGCGCAGCGCCTCGAGCTCGCGATCGGTGAGCTCCTCGAACTTCGGCATGCCGCGAGTCTCCGGCCCGCCGCGCACCACGCCGCGAACGACGCAGCGACGAGCGGCGACAGCGAGGCGCGCAGGTCGGGCGCGCCGCCGCCGGCGATCGCGCCGGCGCCATGACACCACTGACACTTCGCGAACAGCTGCGCGCCCTCTTTCGCGAGCGCTTCATCCACGTCGCGATCGCCGTCCGTCCGACGGGTGTGGCGAACGTCGGACCCGGCGTGGGCGGCAGTCGAACCGGTGCCATCGAGCACGAAGGTCAGCAGGCGCCGCGGATGCACGCGCGAGTCCCAGCCGAATCTGCGCGGACATCGCGCCGAGGCTTCCGGCCGCGCCCTGCGTGGGTCCGTTGAGGATCGAGATGTACTGGCGCTTGCCGATCGCGAAGCTGATGGGCGCACCGAGCGCGGCTGTCGCGGAATAGAACGCCCACGCGCGACGGCCCTCGGCCGCGGAATACGCCGTGATGATAACCGTCGGCCTGTCCCTGGAACACGAGGTCGCCGGCCGTCGAGAGCACGCCGCCGCTGAACGCGCCCTGCGTCGGTACTGCCCACAGCGGCGCGCTGTTTCGACCGGATCCCAGGCGACGCAGCGCGCTCTTGCCGGCATCCGCCGGCGCGTCGCCGTCGGACGTTCGATGCCGGCAACTCGGTGGTGGGCAGGTACACGAGCCCGCTCTTCGGGCTGAACGATTGCGCGAAGTGGTTGTGCGCACCGATGCCGAGCTTCTTCGACGGAGATCAGCTTGCCGGTGGCGCGATCGAGCACGTGAAAGCGAGCCGTCCTTCGGCGCATGCAGGATGACGTTGCGCGGCTGGCCCGTCGATGGTTGATCGTGGCGAGCGTGATGTCGGTGGAGCGTCGCATTGCAGGTGATCGCCGGGCGCGGAGTCGTAGTGCCAGACCATCTCGCCGGTATCGGCGTTCAGCGCGACCACGCGAGCAGGCGAAAGCGATTCTGCGCGGCATCGGCGCCGCGCGCATTGCCGGTACCCACGTACACGCGATTGACTTCCGGGTCGTAGGTGATGGCGTTCCAGACCGCGCCACCGCCCGCCCTGCGTCTGACCAGCGCCACAGCGGCTTGCCGCTGGCGGCGTCGATACGCGCCCACCGCGCCATGAGTCGTGCCCGAATCGCCAAAGCCGATCGCGACCTTGTCGTTGAAGACGCGCGGCGCGCCGGAAATGAATGCTGCCGTCGTTCGGATCGAGCGTCGGCGTGCTCCACAGCGCACGTGCCCTTCTTCGCATCGAGCGCGATCAGGCGGCCATCGTGCGTGCCGACGAACAGCCGTCCCGTGGCGTACGCGAGGCCGCGCACGCCGGCACCGGCGCGCAGCTTCTTGCCGGCGACCTGGCAGTGACGTCCGGATCGAATCGCCACAGCGACTTTGCCGGTCAGCGCATCGACCGCGTACACGATGCTGTAACCGGCGGCGACGTAGATGACGCCATCGACCGCCAGCGGCGTGGACTGCGCGTTGCCCACGATCGAGATCGAGCGTCCACGCCAGGCGCAGGCGACCGACCGTCGCGCGATTGATTTCAGTCAGCGGGCTGTAGTGCGTTTCGCCGGCGGTGCGACCGATGGACGCCCAGTTGCGGGCGTCGAACTCGTCGCTCAGCGGGGACTGATTTGCCGCGGTCGCCACCGCGGCAGCGCAACGAGCAACGCGGCGGCGACGGCGAGAACGCAAGCGACGATGAATCAGCCGGCAGCAGGAGCCGCTTCCGGGAACAGCGGCGCAGCCGTGACGCGGCCCTTGAAATCGAGCCACTGGTGATTGGCGTAGTCGTACAGCTTGCAGGTACGAACCGTGGCCCAGTAACGCTTCCAGTTGAGCACGTAGACGCGCGCGAGCTGCGGCACGGCATTCTTCAGCGCCGCCTGCGCGGCGCGCAGGCGATACAGCGGCACGCCGGTGTTCACGTGGTGCGCGCCGTGCTCGAGGATGTCGTGCAGGATGCGGCCCGAGGCTCTTCGGCACCACCACGTTGATGGTGGTGGTGATGAAGCCGAGGCGCTTCTGCCACTCATCACGCTTGTCGAACCAGGCCACTTCCGGATGCGTGTGCTGCACGTAGATGACCCAGCCCATGATGCAGTTGAATGCCAGGAACGGCAGCACGAAGCCGCAGAGCAGCGTCCAGCGTGACCGAGTGGTTGTCGTACACGGCCCAGAGCACCAGCGCCGGTGATCCACACGGCGCCCACGCTCAGCACCAGCACGTTGTCCCAGATGAAGATCGCGCGACGCACGCCGACGTGCTTCTTGCTGGGCAGGATGAGCTTCTTCCACCACATTTCGATCAGTGTAGTAGAGGCCCTGGCCGAAGCCGGAGCGATAGATGCGCTCGAGGCCGCGGCGCACTTTCGAAGCAGCCTGCCACTCTTCGGCCGACATCGGCACCCAGACCTGGTCGCGACCCTTGAGGTTCGTGAAGCCGTGGTGAGCGACGTTGTGGCCCACGTCCCAGAGCGAGAACGGCGTGAGCGACGGCAGGAACGCGATGCGGCCGACGATCTTGTTGAGCCAGTCGTACTTGCGTGTAGCTGCCGTGGCAGGCGTCGTGGCCGATGACGAACAACCGCGCGATGGCGATCGACGCCGGAACGACCATCAGGGCCTTCGCCCACCAGGCGTCGAAGTAGCAGGCGCCGACGATGGCAGGCGCCGAGAAAAGCGAGATCGAGCAGCAGGCGCAGCACGGGCATGATCGAATCGCGGCGCAGGTATTCCTGCATGACGACGCGCACGGTGCGCTTGGCATCGGCGCGACCGGAATCGGACTTCGAAGGAGTCTGGGGGCTTCGGTCATAAGTCGGCCAAGACTATACGAAACAAGCGCTTTCACCAACGCGTTCCGCGTCAATTTCGACCTGCGTCGCACACGAAAATCTGGTCGTTCGGAGCCCGGTTCGAGGGACGTCTAGCCACGTCGATTGCTGCGCCGTTGTGGCGTCGACACGAATCGCATTTGCACCACACGTCCACTGCGGGTTTCCTCGCACGCGCGGCGTTGCACTCGGTTGACGATTTCCACTTTACTGGATGTTTCGTCCACTATGCAGGATATCAACGCCCGGATCGCCGCCCGCGTGCGCGCTCTGCGCGCCGAATCGGCCCTGAGCCTCGAAGCGCTCGCCAGCCGCTGCAGCCGTCAGCCGCTCGATGATGTCGCTGGTGGAGCGCGGCGAAACCAGCCCCGACCGCAGTGGTGCTCGAGAAGATCGCCACCGGCCTCGGATGCACCCTCGCCTCGCTGTTCGACGACGGCAGCGCGCCTGCCAACTCCGGTCTCGCGCGGCGCGGAACGCACTTCGTGGAAGGACCCGCAGTCGGGATACGTGCGCCGGAACATTTCGCCGCCGAACTTCCCGTCGCCCATTCGCATCGTCGACGTCGACCTTTCCGGCCGGCGCGCGGGTGTCCTATGAATCCGGCGCGCGCGACTCGGGCGTCGCGCAGCAGATCTGGGTGCAGCAAGGCGCAATCGAAGTCACCGTCGGCAAGGTGACGCATCGAGCTGGCCGAGGACGACTGCCTCGCCATGCAGCTCGACGCGCCCGTGACGTTTCGCAATCGCACGCGCAAGACCGCGCACTACGTCGTGGTGCTGGCGTCATGAGCCGCTTTCACGGTGCGACGGCTGGAGACGCTGACCTCACGCGAATTCGGCGGGCTGTGCGAGGTGCTCATCGATTGCGTCGAGGGCGGCGCGTCGGTGAGCTTCATGCATCCGATGACGCTGGCGAAGGCCGCGGATTTCTGGCGCGAGGTCGCCGCCAGCATGGCGCGCGGCGAACGCGCGTTGCTCGTCGCCGAAGACGAGCGCGGCGCCATCATCGGCACCGGCGCAGGTCGTCGTGGGCGCAGCCTGAGAACCAGCCGCATCGCGCCGACGTCGCCAAGATGCTGGTGCATCGGCGCGCGCGCCGGCTCGGCGTCGGCGCGGCAGTGCTCGAGGCCGCCGAAGACGCCGCCGCGGACGCCGGCAGAGACGCTGCTGGTGCTCGACACCGCGAGCGACGACGCCGAACGGCTCTACGAACGCCGCGGCTGGCAGCGCGTCGGCACGCATTCCCGACTTCGCGCTGATGCCCGACGGCGCGCCGCTGCGACACCGTCGGTCTACTACAAAAGGCTGGATTGACGCGCGCTCGGTGACGAGCTCCCGCGACCTCACGAAGAGCGCGCCATGAAACGACGAGACTTCCTTCAGCCATCGGCGGCGCATCCGCGCTTCGCTTTTCTGCCCAGCGTTCACGCGCGACGGCTTTCGCCGCACGCGCGCCACGCTCGACGACCTCATCATCAGCGACGTCGAGATCCTCAAGCTCTCGGGCACGCATGAGCTGGTGCCGGGACCTCAACCGCCAGTACCAGGTGAATCCGCTGCACCTGTACGAGGAGCGGCGCCCGAAGCCGCTTCGTCGATCCGGCCGAACGGAAAGCCGGAGCGTCGGCCGCTGACGCACTACTACGTGCGCATTCGCACCAAGGGCGGCGTCGAAGGCCTCTACGGCATGCCGTCGACAAGGAAGCGCTGCCCGGTCCTGTTAGGCACGCTGCGGCCGCTGGTCATCGGCCAGAACGCGCTGGCCGTCGAACGCATCTGGGACCAGATGTACCGCTCGAACCGCCATTCGCGCGCCAGCCATTTCATGATGGCCATCAGCTACATCGACAACGCGCTGTGGGATCTGCGCGGCCGCGCACTTCGGCGCGCCGGTGTTCCGGTTGTTAGGCGGTCCGACGCAGATGCCGGTGCGCGTGTATGGCAGCTGCCTCGGGTTCTCGATCGATCCGCCGCTGGCCGGCAAAGCGCGCCGCGCAGCTTGAAGAAGGACGGGTTCATCCACCAGAAATGGTTCCTGGGATACGGCCCCGGCGACGGCGCGCGCGGCATGGATCTCAACGTGCAGCTCGTGAAAGCGCTGCGCGAGGCGCGTGGGCGATGACGTGCAGATCATGTTCGATGCCTACCAGGGCTGGGACCTGCAATACGCCATCGAGTGGTGCCGCAAGGTCGAGCAGTACCGGCCCTACTTCGTCGAAGAAGCCGTGCCCATGTCGGACCTCGAGAGTTTCATCCGGCTGTCCGAAGGCCACCACCGATTCCGATTGCCACCGGCGAGCACCTCGTACGGCCGCTGGGAAGCCGAGCAGTTCTTCAAGGCGGACGCGCTGCAGTTCATCCAGGCGGATCCGGAATGGTGCGGCGGCGTCGAGCGAGACCGTGAAGATCGCGAACCTCGCCTCCGTGCACGGCGTCAAGCTACTGCCGCACTGTCACAACGTGCACGCCGCCCTGCGCATCGTCGCGAGCCAGTCGCCGTCGGTGTGTCCCTTCGGCGAGTACCTCATCAACCACGTGCCCGAGAAGCTGCACTTCATGAAGGATCCGCTGGTCGCCACCAACGGCCTCGTGCAGCTGTCGGAGAAGCTCGGGCTTCGGAATCGAGCTCGATCCGGCGAAAGTGGAAAAGCAGGAAATACTCGTTACGATCTGACGCATCACCGCGCCGAAGGCATTTGAATGCGCCACTTGCCGTCGCCTGTCGCCGTTGGTCTGGTTCGCGCTGGGCTCCGCCCAGGCCGCCGACATCACCGCCAGCCGCCAGACCGCCGCGCTCCAAAACAGGCGCGCGCCGGCGAAGCCGGAGTTCCGCGCGCTCTACAAGGAACTGGTGGAGATCAACACCACGCTGTCGGTGGGCTCGTGCACCGACGGCCGCGAACGCGATGAAGGCGCGCCTGAGCGCCGCGGGTTACGCGGACGAGCAGCTGCACGTCGTCGTGCCGCCCGACCGGCCGAAGGATGGCAACCTGGTCGCGGTGCTGCCCGGCAGCGATCCAAAGCTCAAGCCGCTGCTGCTGCTCGCGCATATCGACGTGGTCGAAGCCAATCGCGCCGACTGGGAGCGCGACCCGTTCAAGCTCGTCGAGGAAGATGGATTCTTCTACGCGCGCGGCTCGTCGGACGACAAGGCCATGGCGGCGGTGTTCGCGGATTCCATGGTTCGATTCAAGCAGGAGAGCTACTCGGCCGAAGCGCACGCATCAAGCTCGCGCTGACCTGCGGCGAGGAAACGCCGAACACGTTCAACGGCGTGAGCTATCTCATCGAGAATCACCGGGACCTCATCGACGCCGGCTTCGCGCTCAACGAAGGCGGTGGCGGGCGCTACGACCAGAAGACCGGCGTCTATCGCTACGTCGCGGTGCTGGCGTCCGAGAAGGTCTACCAGGACTTCACGCTGACGCACCGCACAACCAGGGCGGACACTCATCGCGGCCCACGCCCGACAACGCGATCTATCAACTCGGCGCATGCGCTCGACAAGGTCGAAGCGCACCAGTTCAAGGTCGAGTTCAACGACACCACGCGCGCCTACTTCGAGAAGTTCGGCGCGATCGAAGGCGGCGACGAAGGGCGCCGACATGATCGCGGCCGCGAAGACTGGCGACGCCGGCGGCCATCGAGCGGCTCAAGAAGGATCCGTCGACCAACGCCATCCTGCGCACCAACTGCGTGCGCCACGCAGATCGACGGCGGCCACGCGCCGAATGCCCTGCCGCAGCGCGCGACCGCCAACGTCAACTGCCGCATGTTCCCCGGACGCAGCGCCGAAGAGATCCGGCAGGAGCTGCATCGCGGCCATCGCCGATCCCGGCGTCAAGCGTCGAGTTCCAGGCCCCGCCGGAGAAGCCCGGCGCGCCGCCGCCGCTGTCGCGCGAAGTGATCGGGCCCATCGAGGCGTTGAGCGCGCGACATGTATCCAGGCGTCGCCGTGATTCCGACCATCAGCGTCCGGCGCCACCGACGGCCGCTTCCTCACGCCCGCGGGCATTCCGACCTATGGCGTGTCCGGCATGCTGGGCGACGGCGCCACCAGCAACGCACACGGACTCAACGAGCGCATCCGCGTGCAGACGCTGATCGAAGGGCGCGAGTTTCTCTATCGCCTGACGAAGGCGTACGCGCGGTAGCGGCCAGGATAGCGCGACTAATAACCTTTCTTGAAGTCGACCACCGACAGCAGCTTGTCGCCGGCCGCGAAGCGGCGCACCTGCTCGCTTCAGGATGCAGCATCGCGGCGCCGCACTGGCCGAGGTCCGACAGTGCGCGACATGTGCGGCGTGATGATGATGTTCTTTGCCTTCCACGAGCGGGTGATCCTTCGGCAGCGGCTCGGGCTCCGTGACGTCGAGGCCCGCGCCTGCGATGGTGCCCGCTGTTCAGCGCCGCGACGAGATCGTCGGTGACCACGCTGCCGCCGCGGCCGACGCTGATGAAGTACGCGGTCTTCTTCATGCGCGCGAACATCTTCGCGTCGAAGAGGTGCGTGGTGGCGGGAACCAGCGGCAGTGCCGACACCACGACGTCGGCCTCGCCGATCATGGCCGGCAGCTCGTCGGACAGTCCGACGCGGCTCACGTAGTCGGGCCCTTCGCGCGAGCTGTGCGCGCGTGCGCGATCACCTTCATGCCCAGCGCGTGGCGCGCGCTTGCGCGACTTCGAGGCCGATGCCGCCGAGGCCCGCGACCAGCAGAGTCTTGCCGGTCAGTGCCTGTGGCTGTGAGCCCGCGAAATTGCGGTTCCAGCCCTCGCCGCGTCGCCTGCCGGCCTGATCGACACCTGCAGCGAACGCGACAGCGCGAACATCAGCGCGATGGTGTGCTCGGCCATCACCGGGCCCGCAACCGCGCGCATGTTGGTCACGACGAGACCAGGCTTCTCGAGGGCCGGCTTGCCCGAGGCACGCCTCAACGCCGGCCGACATCGACCGCGACCCAGCGCACTCGCTTCGCCGCGGCGAGCACGCGTTCGTCGCAGACGACGTCGTCGCCGCCGATGATGGCGTCGGCGTTCGCCGCTTCCTTGGCCAGGTCGGCCGCGTCCGTCGACCGAACACGATCTCGACGCCCGGCGCGCCGCCTGCAAGCGTTGCACGATCTCCGGGCGCCGGTGCCATTGGGATTCTGCGTGGCCATCACGATGCGCTTCGGGGCGCTGCCAGCCCGGCATGTCGCGCAACGCCGTGGGCGCTCTCGGTGAGCCCAAGCTCGTCGGATGAGTTCAACGGCTTTGGGATCCGGCGGCACGGCGCCGGCGCGTCCTTGGCCCATGGCGAGCAACGGCAAACAGGCTGGCGCGGCCAACAAGGCCGCGCGACTCAGAAACCTCGTACATTCCCCTTCTCCCGATCAGCGCTGCCAACGCGGCATGCATGATGCCACGCGTGACGGCGATCGCGGACATTCCACTTTGTGATGGCAAGCGGCGGCACAGGTGCGGCCACTGCTAAGCTGGGGATGTCCCCATTACTGCAGAAGCCGGCCTTCACTTCTTCCTGCGAGAGCAGCTGCACGGGCACGGCCTTCGCCTTCCAGATCTCGTCGCAGTACTCGCGGATGGTGCGATCGGACGAGAACTTGCCCGAGCGCGCGGAGTTGAGGATCGACATGCGCGTCCAGCCTTCCTTGTCGCGGTAGCGTCTGATCGACCAGCGCCTGGCAATCCGCGTACGACTGGTAGTCGGCGAACACGAAGTACGGATCGTGGTACACGAGGTTGTCGATGAGCGGCTGGAACTGCGAGCTGTTGCCGCGCGAGAAGAAGCCGTCGCGGATGAGCTGGATGACGGCCTGCAGCTCTTCGTTGCTGCTCGACGAACTCCATCGGGCTGGTAGCCCGCGGCGCGGCGCGCCGCCGACCTCGTGCGCCTCGAGGCCGAACAGGAAGAAGTTCTCGGCGCCCACTTCCTCGCAGATCTCGATGTTGGCGCCGTCCACGCGTGCCGATGGTCAGCGCGCCGTTCATCTGGAACTTCATGTTGCCCGTGCCCGAGGCTTCCTTGCCCGCGGTGGAGATCTGCTCCGACAGATCCGCGGCCGGATAGATGCTGCTGGCCGTTGCGTCACGTTGAAGTTCGGCAGGATACACCACCTTGATGAGGTCGCGCACGCCCGGATCGCGGTTGATGATCTCGGCCGCCGCGGTGATCAGCCGGATGATGAGCTTGGCCAGGTGATAGCCCGGCGCCGCCTTGCCGCCGAAGACGAACACGCGCGGCTCCATCGTGAACTTCGGATCGGTCTTCAGCCGGTGATACAGCGCCGATCGACGTGCAGGATGTTCAGGTGCTGGCGCTTGTACTCGTGGATGCGCTTCACCTGCACGTCGAAGATCGCGTCGACGGGTCGACGATGACGCCGGTGCGTTGCTCGATGAGCGCCGGCCAGCGCCGCCTTGTTGGCGTGCTTGATCTGGCGCCACTCGGCGCGGAAGTCCGGATCGTCGACCAGCGGCTCGAGCTTGCGCAGCTCGTCGAGATCGCGGATCCAGCCGTCGCCGATGCGCTGCGTGATGCAGTGCGCGAGGCGCGGGTTCGACAGCACCATCCAGCGGCGCGGCGTCACGCCGTTGGTCTTGTTGGAGAACTTCTCCGGCCACAGCTGCGCGAAGTCGCTGCAGCACGTCGCTCTTGAGCAGCTCGGAGTGCAGCGCCGCGACGCCGTTGATCGCGTGGCTGCCGACGCTGCGCGAGGTGCGCCATGCGCACGTAGCGCTCGCCGCTCTCGTCGATGAGCGACAGGCGCGCGATGCGCTGCTCGTCGCCGAAGAAGCGCCATGCGCACTTCGTCGAGGAAGCGCGCGTTGATCTCGTAGATGATCTCCAGGATGGCGCGGCAGCAGCCGGCCGAACATGCGCGCAGCGGCCAGCGCTCGAGCGCCTCGGGCAGCAGCGTGTGATTGGTGTACGCGCAAGGTCTGGCGCGTGATGTCCCAGGCGCGCTCCCAGTCCATGGCCATGCTCGTCGACCAGCAGGCGCATGAGCTCCGCCACCGCGATCGACGGATGCGTGTCGTTCAGCTGGACCGCGAACTTCTCGTGGAAGCGCTCCGGCGGAATCTTCTGCACCGTGCAGATGCGCAGCATGTCCTGCAGCGAGCACGACACGAAGAAGTACTGCTGCTCGAGCCGCAGCTCCTTGCCCCGCGCCTGCTCGTCGTTCGGATAGAGAACCTTGGTGAGGTTCTCGCTGGCGACCTTCTGGTTGACCGCGCCGTAGTAGTCGCCGCGATTGAACGCGCGCGAAGTCGAAGGACTCCGGCGCCTCGGCCTGCCACAGCCGCAGCGTGTTCGGCGGTGTTGACGTGGTAGCCGAGGATCGGCGTGTCGTACGGAATGCCGTTGACGACTGCGCCCGGGCACCCAGCGCACGCGCTTGCGGCCGTACTCGTCGTACGCAGCGCTTCGGTGTGGCCGCCGAACTTCACATCGCAGCACCACTCGGGCCGCGCGATCTCCCACGGGTTGCCGTAGCGCAGCCACTTGTCGGTCTTCTCGACCTGCCAGCCGTCGACGATCTCCTGCTGGAAGATGCCGAACTCGTAGCGGATGCCGTAGCCCAGCGCCGGCATCTCGAGCGTGGCCAGCGAGTCGATGAAGCAGGCCGCGAGCCGGCCGAGGCCGCCGTTGCCCAGGCCCGGCTCGTCCTCGTGCGCCAGCAGCTCTTCGAGATCGAGGCCGAGCTCGGCCACCGCCGTGCGCGCACTTCGTCGTAGATGCCGAGGTTGATGAGGTTGTTGCCGAGATGCGGGCCCATGCAGGAATTCGGCCGAGAGATACGCGACGGTGCGCGAGCCCTGCTTCGTGTACGCGGCCGCGGTGCTGATCCAGCGCTGCAGCATGCGGTCGCGCACCGCGTAGGCGAGCGCCATGTAGTAGTCGCGTCTTGGTGGCGAGCGCCGGAAACTTGCCCTGGATGTAGAACAGGTTGTCGAGGAAGGCGTGCTTGAGCGCTTCCTTGCTCATCGCGACGCGGTCTTCGTCGATCTGCGGCGGCGGAGTGCCGGCGACGTTCGGGAGGCTGGTTACGGTAGGACTCACGGAAGGTTCGCCTCGCGATTGTTGTTGACCGGACGCTGCAAGATTCATGCAGGGAATTCACCGACGTATTTGCCGCAATCACGATTGCAATCTGCACCGCGGCGAAGCGCATCGCCGAATTTTCCGGCGCTGTCGCGGTGCAAGTCGGAGTGCACGGCTCTATTGGCTCAGCTCGTAGGCCTGCATGATGGTGGCGTACTTGGTCAGCATGTTCGGCACTTCCCACTCCGGAAGCTTTCCGGCGCGCAGGTACTTCAGGAAATTCTCGGTGACCTGGGTGAAGTGCGCCTCGTGGCCGTTGTGATACTTGTCCGGCACCGTCACGACGAACGAATCGCCTTCGCGCCTTGATGTCGATGCCCGGCCAGGTCTTCGCACACCTTCTTGATCGCAGCCCGCAATGCCTTCTCATGAGCTTCCGCAGGCACGGACGAGCTGCGATCGACGTACAGCACCGGCTTGTAACCCTGCTCCGCGCCCTGCTTGATGGTGAGCGACGCCTTGGTACCGCGCATCACGGAGAAGTGCGTGTCTCCGGCGCCGGGCGGAGCTTCGAACTCCCAGGTCACCGACACCCGCGCATGCACACCTTTCAATGTGTAGGTGAACTCGCCGTTGGCCGGCGCCTGCAACACGCCGTCTCTTCACGTACTCGCCGAGGAAAGCCGGAAACTCCTTCGCGCCGGTGACGCGGCCGAACTGCTCGAGCGTGATCGGCGTCGTCCAGCGCCGCGCCTTCAGTACTTTGGCATCCGGAGCGACTGAGCGTGACTTCGGGAAACGCCTCCCACTGCACGAGATCCACGAGGTGCGTCATCACGTCGACGATGCCGGCGCCCTGCTGCTCCGGGATCGAAGAACCACTGCGGCCGCTTGAGCTGCGCGCCGGCGACCACCTTCGAGAAGTTGTGCACGCTGATCTTGGTGATCGGACGGGTTGTCAGGCGTGCCCTGCTCGAGCGTGCCAAACAACTCGCGCTGCTGTGACAGCGCGCGCTGCAGCATCGTGGTGATCTCGAAGCGCTCGGTCATGATGTCGTACAACAACACGCCCTTTTCCTTCGCCGTGGCGAAGTCCGCTTCGAGCTTGCGGGTAATCGCCGGGCCTGATGACCATGGGTTTGTCGGCGAGCACGTTGAAGCCGGCCTCGATCGACTTCGTGATGTACTCGGTCTTGCGCGCGTTGTTGCCGGAGATGACCATCACGCTCGGCGCCGCGACCACTGGACGATCTCACTGGCCGCCCTGACCGATGAAGGGTCGCGACTCGAGCGCACGCTCGAGGTAGTCAGGCCCGGTCACGACTATCTCGTTCCAGTGCGTCGGATTTTCGGCGCGCGCGTTGAATGCCTTCGATGCGCTTCAGGTGCTGGTGCCACATCGTCGCCTGCCGGCGCGAACACGCGCACGTCCGGCGACACGCGCGGCAGCATGAATTTCTGCACCAGCGCGGCGTGAAAGTGACCTGGATCCAGCGTGATCAGATACACGTCGCTTCCTTTCTTACGACTCGCGGACGCGAAGCCCGCGACACGTGCAAATGCGGCCGCCACGAGGCGGCCGCTCCATTGCGGATCTCGTCATGAGTCACGCCTTCGCCAGGTGCAGCGCGCCGTAGGCGACGCGCTCGCCGCGCGTGAGCATGGCGTTGGCTTCGTCGTCGTTCTTGAAGCGCTCGGTCTTCGGATCCCACTCGAGCGGACGGCCCAGCTTCATGGCGATCCAGCTCACGATGCAGGCGCTGTTGCTGCGATGGGCGATGTGCGCCGGCGCCAGCGGCTGCTTGCGCGAGTGCACGCTCTCGAGCCAGTTCTTGTGATGCGACTTGCTCACCGGCAGCGTGCACGCGACAGCCCGTTCGGATCGAGGCAGCTTCGGATCGCTGGCGTCGAGCGGCGGCAGGTTCGGCGCCCTTGGCCTGCGGATCGCTGGAGGTGGCGCCGGTGCCCTCGCGCGTCACCCAGATCCAGCCCTCGTCGCCGATGAACTTGAGGCCGGTGTTGTGCTTGTCCGAGACGTTCACGGTGACGTTGTTCGGATACTGCGAGCGTCACGTCGTACGCGCCGTGCACGTTCCAGATGCGCTCCGGATCCGGGAACTCGCCCTTGCCTTCGACGCTGCTCGGGCCGGTGTTCTCGAACTGCAGCGCCCAGTGCATGGTGTCGTAGTGATGCGAGCCCCAGCCCGTGATCATGCCGAGGCAATGCGCCTCGTGGCGCAGCCAGCCCGGCCGGCTGTAGTCCGCCTGCGGATGCACGCGCATCTCGGTGTAGTACTTGAACGGCGTCGGGCCTAACCACTGGCCGAAATCGAGGTTCGCCGGAATCGGCTGCGGGCGGCGCATCGGGCGCGGTCGGATCGGTCGGCAGGCCGATCTCCACGCGCTGCACGTTGCCGATGCGGCCGGAGCGGATGAGCTCGGCGGCGCGGCGGAACTGTTCCCAGGAACGCTGCTGGCTGCCGACCTGCAGGATGCGCCCGTGGCGCTTGCACCGCGTCGCGCAGGATCACGCCCTCGGCGTGCGTCATGGTGAACGGCTTCTGTAGATAGACGTCCTTGCCGGCATTCGATGGCGGCCAGCGCGACCTCGGCGTGCCAGTGATCCGGCGTGCTGATGACCACCGCGTCGATGTCCTTGCGGCGCGAGCAGCTCGCGGTAGTTGTCGAAGGTGCGGATCTGCGGCGGCTTGCACGCCGCGGTCGGTGTACGACTTCTCGATGATCTTCACGCCGTCGGCGAGGCGCTTCGCAGTCGAGCTCGCAGATCGCGACGTAGTCCGCGAGGTCCGACTTGATGACGCCGGGCATGTCGTGGCCCTGCGCGATGCGGCCGCAACCGATCTGGCCGACGCGGATGCGGCTGTTGGCGCCCCAGGCGCGCGAAGAAATGATGAGTGGCGCGACCGCTGCCGTGAGCAGCACATCGCGTCGCGATCACGGACGAGCTTTTCATGGCGATCGAATCCGTACAGGCTGGAAGGGACGCCGAGTATATGCGCGCCACAGTCCGATCCATATTAGACCGAATCACTCGTACCGCAGCGCCTCGATCGGGTCGAGGCGCGACGCCTTGCGCGCCGGATACAGCCCGAACACAACGCCGACGCCCGCGCTGACCGCCAGCGCCGCCACCACGATCTCGGTGCGCGTGACCATCGTCCAGCCGAACTTCTGCGCCAGCAGGTACCCGCAGCCGACGCCGAAAATGACGCCCAGCGCGCCGCCGATGGCGGCGAGCACCAGCGCCTCGACCAGGAACTGCGCCATGATGTCCGCGGGCTGCGCGCCGACGGCCATGCGGATGCCGATCTCGCGCGTGCGCTCGGTCACCGACACCAGCATGATGTTCATGACGCCGATGCCGCCGACCACCAGCGACACCAGCGCGACCGAGAACAGCAGCGTCGTGACGGTGTCCTGCGTCGAGGTGAGCATGCTGGTCATCTCCGCCATGCTGCTGGTGGAGAAATCGTCTTCGTCATCGGGCCCGAGCCGGTGCCGTTCGCGCAGCAACGCGCCGATTTCCTGGCGCGCGCGCGGAATGGCTTCCGGCGACACGGCGCTCACGAAGATGCGCCCGGGCACGAACTTGCCGAGGCCGCGCTGCATGCGCGTCTGGAAGGCGGACAGCGGAATGAAGATGACGTCGTCCTGGTCCGACACCCATCGCGTTCTGACCCTTGCGCTCGAGCACGCCGATGATCGTGAACGGCGCGTCGCGAATCCGGATGATCTGCCCGATCGGATCGACGCCGGGACCGAACAGATTTTCCGCGGCCGTCTGGCCGATCACGGCATTCTTCGCCGCGCCCGCCTGGTCGGAGGCCGTGAAGATCGCGCCGCTCGACACCGGCCAGTTGCGGATCGTGAAGAAGTCCGGCGTCGTGCCGGTGATCTGCGTGTTCCAGGTGCTGGTCTCCGAGATCACCGGCTGACTGGCGTTCATCTGCGGCGCGACCGCGGCGACCGAGGACAGCTCGGTCTGGATCGCGCGCAGGTCTTCCCAGGTGATGGTGGGCTGTGAGCCCTGGCCGCCGCGGCCGCCCGGGACCCTGGCTCGAGCCCGAGAACAACATGACGATGTTGGTGCCGGCGCCTTCGATCTGCGCGCGCACGCGCGACTTCGCGCCCTCGCCGATCGACTGCATGAAGATGACGGCGCCGACGCCGATGATGATGCCGAGCGCCGTCAGGAAGGAGCGCATCTTGTTCCGCGTCAGCGCGATGCCCGCGAGACGCAGCGTTTCACCGGCGCGGAATCATGAGGCCTCCTTGAGCACGCGGCTTCTGGCGTTCGTCGCTGACGACGCCGCCGTCCTTGAGCAGCAGTTTGCGCGCGGCGTAGGCGCGCGACGTCGGGCTCGTGCGTGACGAACACGATGGTCATGCCGGACGCCTGCAGGTCCGTCAGCAGCTTCATGATCTCGACGCGTGGTGGCCGAGTCGAGATTGCCCGTGGGTTCGTCCGCGAGGATCAACGGCGGATTGCGTGACCAGCGCGCGCGCGATCGCCACGCGCTGCTGCTGGCCGCCTGACAACTGCGAGGGATGGTGACCGGCGCGATGCGAGAGCCCGACGCGGTCCAGCGCTTCCTTCGCGCGCCGGTGGCGCTCGGCCAGGCGGCACCTTCGCGTAGATCAGCGGCAGCTCGACGTTCTCGGCCGCCGAGGTGCGCGCGAGCAGGTTGAAACTCTGGAACACGAAGCCGATGAACTCGTTGCGCACGCTGCGCGAGCTCGATGCGCGACAGCTTCGCCACGTCGCGATCGGCCAGCAGGTAGCTGCCGCGCGACGGGCGAATCGAGGCAGCCGAGCATGATTCATCAGCGTCGACTTGCCCGAACCCGACGAGCCCGTGATCGCCACGAACTCGCCGCGCTCGATGGACGAGATTCACGTCGTGCAGCGCGGCGAACTCCGTGTCGCCGGACTGGTAGATCTTGCCGAGGTTGCGCAGTTCGATGAGGGCCATGACTGCGACTGCTAGAGAATTCGCGGGCCGCGCTGCTGCTGCTGCCCGCCGCGCTGCTGCCCTGGCGTTCTGGCCGGCGATCGCCAACGATGACGCTCTCGCCTTCCTTGAGTTCTCCGCCGGTGATTTCGGTCACGCGGCCGTCGGTGAGTCCGGTGGTCGACTTCGCGCGGCACCGGCTGCTCCATCGACCAGCACGTAGACCGTGCGCTTGACCACCGCGGGCGCGGCGTCGTCGTCATCGCCTCGCCTCCTGCGCCACTGCCGCCTCCGCCCTGGCCGCGTTGCCGCCGGCCGCTCGCGCCCGCCGGCGCAGCCGCCCGCGCTGCGCCGGTCGCCGCCGGTCGCGGCCCGCCGGCGGCGCGCCTTCGGGCCGGAAGCGCAGCGCCGCGTTAGGCACGGCCAGCACATCGCGGCGCCGGTCGGTGACGATGCTCACCGTGGCGGTCATGCCGGGCTTGAGCTTGAGATCGTCGTTGGCGACGTCGATGACGGCGTCGTAGGTGACCACGTTCTGCACGACCTGCGGCGCGTTGCGGATGTCGCGGATCGAGCCGCGGAACGGCTCGCCAGGATAGGCATCGACGGTGAACGACACGCGCATGCCCGGCTTGAGCCGCCCGATGTCGGACTCGGCGACGTTGGTGTGCACTTCCATCTTCCGCAGGTCCTGCGCGATGGTGAAGATGACCGGCGCCTGACAGCGAAGCGGCGACCGTCTGGCCCGACGTTCACGGCGCGCGAGATCACCACGCCATCGGTGGGCGACAGGATGTCGGTGTAGCGCAGGTTGGTCCGCGCCTGCTCGAGCTGCGGCGCGCGACTGCGCGAGCTGGCCCTGCGGCCTGGTCGACGCGCGGCGCGCGCGGCGCGCGCCGTGGCCACCGCGTTGTCGCGTTCGGTCTCGGAGATGAGCCGCTGCTCGAAGACCTTCGGACGCGCGCTTGGCCTGGCGCTCCGCATCTTCGGCGGTGACCGTCAGGCGCGTGACGTTGGCGCGCGCCGCCGTGACGTTGGCCTCGGCCTGCACCACCGCGGCCTGAAACAGCGACGGATCGATCTTGGCGATCATCTCGCCCTTCTTCACCGGCGAATTGAAGTCGGCGTACAGCTCCTGGATGCGGCCCGACACCTGGCTGCCGACATCGACGGTGACCACCGCCTGCAGGCTGCCCGAAGTGCTGACGCGCGAGACGACGTTGCCGCGCTTCGGCCGGCGCGGTCTGGTATTCGGGCGCGTCATCGCCGCCGGCGCGTGCATCGATAGAGGACAAACAGCTGACGACGAGGACGATCGCGACCAGCCAAATGAGGCGTGCGCGGGAAAGTTGTTTGAGCAATTTCGTATCCGATCTGACGTGGCGCGCTCTTCGCGCACAAGTGTAGATCAGTCAGGGGCTCACGCGTTCCCCTAAAAAGTTATCAATCGCTGTCAACCCCGACGGGCGATCGACGTTGCGCTCGCGGTTCGCCCATCTGACGCTTCGTGAACGTGGCCGGCGCCGTTGCTTCAGCAGCGGTTCGATGTCGGCGGCGGCCAGCGGGCCGGCTGTGCAGATAGCCCTGCGACTGGTCGCAACCCAGGTGCGCCAGCATCTCGAACTGCTCCGGTGTCTCGACGCCTTCGGCCACGCGTGGTCATGTCGAAGGCCTGGCCGAGCGCAATGATGGTCTCGCGCCACCGTGCGGCCCGGCGCCGCTGGTGGTGAGTCCGCTGATGAAGCTGCGGTCGATCTTGAGCATGTCCACCGGCAGCTCGGCGAGGCGGCTCAGCGATGAATAGCCGGTGCCGAAATCATCGATGGCCACGCGGATGCCCGAGCGCCGCAGCACGCGCAGCTGCGAGACCGCCGAGCTCACGTCGTCGATCAGCACGCCCTCGGTGATCTCGATGTCGATGCCGACGTTCTCGTTGCGCCACTCGCCCACCAGGTCGAGCAGGTGATCGGCGAACGCGCGGCGGCGCAGCTGCACGGGCGAGATGTTGACGGCCACGCGGCCGGACGCGAGCCCGGCGCCCTGCCAGCGGCGCAGATCCGCGGCCGCCTGGCGCAGGATCCAGTCGCCCAGCGGCACGATGAGCCCGCTGGTTTCCATCAACGGCAGGAAACGCGCCGGGCATCACCAGGCCCGCTTCCGGATCGCGCCAGCGAACCAGCGCTTCGAGGCCGCGAATCTCGCGCGTGCGCACGTCGATCTTGGTCTGGTAGTGCAGCTCGAATTCCTGGCGCTCCACCGCGCCGCGCAGGCGATGCTCCATGGTCATGCGCGACACCACCGCCGAGCGACAGCTCCAGGCGATGCGGCAGATATTTCTCGCCGGTGCTCTTGGCGCTGCGCAACGCGGCTTCGGCGTTCTGCACCAGCGCGTTGGCGTCGTTGCCATTGTCCGGGTAGCGCGCGAATCCGCACTTCACGTCGACCGGAATGCCGCGGCCATCGACGCTGAACGGCGCGCGGAACATCTCGACCACCTGCTCCTGCATCCAGTGCACGGCTTCGTCTTCGTCGCCGGCGGCTTCCATGATGAGACCGAAGGTGCCGCCGCCGAAATGCGCCAGCAGCTCGGTGGAGTCGAGGTGGCGCTTCAGGCGGTCGGCGACCTGCTGCAGCAGCAGGTCGCCGGCGTGCCGGCCGAAGGAGTCGTTGATGGTCGATAGGTGTTCGATGTCGAGCACCGCCACCGCCGGCGTGCCGCGCCGGCCGATGCGCGGCTCGAGCGCGCGCACCAGGCGCTCGCAGAACAGGCCGCGCTTGGCGAGACCGGTCAGCGGATCGAAGTACGACAGGAAGCGGACCTCGTCTTCCTTGTGCAGGTACTGCAGCGCGAACGACAGGTTCGCGACCAGCTCGCGCAACATGCGCGACTCCTCGTCGCCGACCGCGCCGACGTCGTAGGAGGTGAGCATCAGCGCGCCGACCGGCGTGCGGTCCACCAGCAGTGGATAGGCCACGACGCTGCGGAATCCGGAGTCCATGAGCGACGCGCGCGCCGCCAGCCCCATCTCCAGCGTCTGCAGATCGTTGCAGACCAGCGAAGCGCCGGTGCGCAACACGCGGCCGATGACGCTCGAATCTTCGCCGGCGCGATTCGGCGATGCTGAACGTGAGCTGCTGCGCCGCCTGGTTGTCGACGCTGCCCGACCACGCCGTGGGCCGCGCGGTGCGCGTGCCGGGCTCGATCAGCGCCACCATGGCGCTCGCGTAGCCGCCCACCGACGTGGCGAGCCGGCAGGCTTCGACCAGGATCTCGCGCCGCTGGCGGATGCGCACCATGGCGCTGTTGACGCCGCTCAGCATCTTCAGCACGCGCGTCAGGCGGCTGATGTGCTTTTCCTGGCGGCGGCGTTCGGTGAAGTCGCGCTCGCTGCCGCGATAGCCCACGACCTGCCCGTCCTCGCCCAGCAGCAGCCAGCATGTTGCGCTTCGAGCCAGCGATAGCTGCCGTTGCGATGGCGCCAGCGCGCCTGCAGGTTGGTGGCCGTGCGCTGGTTCGGGCCCGAGCGTGTGCATGGCGAAATCGAGCGCCGCCAGATCTTCCGGGTGAACGTACTGCGAGGCGTTCGTGCCGAGCATTTCCTCCGGCGCATATCCGAGCGTGGTGCGCACCGAGTCGCTGCAGAACGTGAACTTGCCCGTCGCGATCGTGCTCCCAGATCCAGTCCTGCGAGGTGGCGACGATGTCGCGCAGCTGCTGTTCGAGCGCGACGCGGCCGCGGCGGATCGCCGCATCGTTGAGCGCCCGGCGCACGGCCGGCACCAGCCGCGCCAGGTTGGTCTTGAGCACGTAGTCGTAGGCACCGCGCTGCAGGGCATCGATGGCGCGCTCTTCGCCGAGCGTGCCCGGAGAGGAAGATGAACGGCGTGTCGGGCGCGAGCTCGCGCGAAATCTCGAGCGCCGACATGCCGTCGAAGCCGGGCAGCGTGAAATCGGAGAGGATGACGTCGGGTTTGAATTCGCGCAGCGCGCGCGCGAAGCACGGCTTCGGAGTCCACGCGCTTCCAGGTGCACGAGAAACCACCGGATTCGAGCTGACGGACGGCGATTTCCGCCTCCATCGGCATGTCTTCGACGAGAACCAGTCTTACAGGCTGCATTCTTGTCATTCCCCGCGACTAGTTAGTGCCGGCTCACCCTGCAGGCCGGCCCAACCAGTCGCTCCCGCTGCTCTGCGTCGGCACATTTCCCCCGCCCATCGCAGATCGCGTAGCAATTTAATCCAGTCACCGCTATTGCGGCGTGTGACGCAATCCGCACACACATGATCAGCATACTGAGTAGATAGTCGTTCGCAGAGCTTGGAAATTGCAGTGTCAGACTGGTCGTCAGGATCTGCTTGACATGGCCGGATTGAGAGTTAATCCTAGGCATTTGGCATTGGCCTCAAGCAGGCGGAAACTACGCCGCAAGCATGTACAGGGGATTCACCTACGCGGACTACTACTGCATGGGTCTCTCGACAGATGCAGCACTGAACACCGCCATCGCACAGCACTGAACATAAGCTGACGCTGCTCATCGTCGACGATGAGCCGGCGTCCATGCGCGCGCTGTGCGACACGCTCGAATACGAGGGCTATCAGACCTACGGTTTCACCTCCGCCGGCCGAGGCGCTGGCCGCCATGCGCGAACGCAGCTTCGACCTGCTGCTGGCCGATCTGCAGATGCCGGGCACCAACGGCATCGATCTCATGAAATCCGCGCAGCTCATCGACCCGACGCTGGTCGCGGTCATCATGACCGGGCACGGCGCGCTCGAAACCGCGATCGCCGCCATGAAGGCCGGCGCGCTCGACTACATCCAGAAGCCCATCAAGCTCGCCACCACCCTGCCGGTGCTCGAACGCGCGCTGGCCGTGCGCCAGTTGCGCATCGAGAAGAAGCGCCTCGAGGAAGAACGTCCGCGAGCGCACCGAGGAACTCAAGATCGCCAACCGCGAGCTGGAGGCGTTTTCATATTCCGTTTCGCACGACCTGCGCGCGCCGCTGCGCGCCGTCTCGGTGTTCACGCAGGCACTGCTGTCCGAGCACGTCGGCGCGCTCAACGACGAAGGCCGCCGCCTGCTGCAGAACGTGAATGCCGGCGCGGCGCACATGGACCGGCTCATCACCGACCTGCTGCGCCTGTCGCAGCTCAATCGCCAGGCGCTGCACAAGCAGCCGGTGCGCTTCGGCGAGCTCGCGCAGACGCATCATCGACGACATGGCGCAGCGAGCGCGCGGGCCGCGACATCGAATTCGTGATCGCCGACTTCCCCACCTGGCAGGTCGATCCGGGCCTCATGCAGCAGGTGTTCGTGAACCTCATCTCGAACGCCATCAAGTTCACGCGCGAGCGCGCGAAGGCGCGCATCGAGATCGGCTATCGCATGGATGGCACGCACGCTGGTGTGCTTCGTGAAGGACAACGGCGTCGGCTTCAACATGAAGTACATGAACAAGTTGTTTGGCGTGTTCCAGCGCCTGCACAGCGGCCGATCAGTTCGAGGGCACGGGCGTCGGGCTATCCATCGTCCGCCGGATCGTCGAACGTCACGGCGGCAAGGTCTGGGTCGACGGCGAGCAGGACCAGGGCGCGCACGTTCTACTTCAGCCTGCCGGATTGCTGAAGCCCTGCCGATGCTGAACGAAGCTGGCGGACTCTGACAGTTCCATGCCCGCGGCGCCGGGCGACCATCCGCGTCATGAACGACGCAGTGTTGCCGTCCACCGACGAGCGAGTACCCCGCGCCACGCGCGCTTCCGTCAACCGACCGCATTCAGGCTCGCACGCTGCACGATGTGTCGCGATTCATCGGCGCCGATCCGGTGTTCATCGACGAGCGGATTGCCGCAGCTGCAGCGCGAATGGGACATCGAGCGAACCCTCGAGGCGAATGCGGCTTCGGTTTCGCTGGCTGGTCCTCGGGCTGGACTGTTCGTCGACCGCCGGTTCTTCGCTGCTTCCTGCCGCGGTGGCGGCTTTCTGCTCCAGCACGCGCTGCAGGGCTGGTGCCCGCCGTTGCCTATTGCTGCGGCGGCTGGGTCTTCACGCACCACTGCCGAGATTTCACGACGAGATCAATCGTCGCGCTGCACGGATTCTGCGCGGCGACTTTCATGGACCGCGTGACGTATCCTGAAGTCGCGCTGGCGAGCGCGCGCAATTGCGGCTGGACGCTTGCCGCTGTCCGTCAGTCTGCCGCCGCAGCGCGGATCGCCGAGGCTGCAGCACAGCGGACCGCCTTTGGCTTTTGCGATACGCCTCGGCATCCTCGACGCGCGCACGCAATTCGTTTTCGAGAGACAATTCATCGCCTTGATGTTTGAGCCCGGAGGCGCTCGGCGGCAATGATATTTGGCGTTGCGTTCGACGAGTTTGTAGCTGCGCGTCTCGTCGAAGCGACGATCGGCGCGGTTTTCGTGTCCGCGCCCGGCGCCCCGGTGGTTGCGGCGGGTTTCCCGGCGTCTGCGTATTTCGGCGGCGCGTGCTGGCGCAGCCGGGCTGGTGGAAGGATGATGGCGAAGGCCAATAGCGTTTTCATGGAGCGAATAGTAAACCGGCTGAAGGCCGCGCTCCACGACTACCAAAGTCGCTTGCCACCGGAACCTGCCCCAGGACGCGATTCCAAATGCGCCGATCCGGCCGATATTTCCATGGGCCGTCGCGGGAGTTCCCGGGCGCAGCGTTCGCAACCACTGGATCTGCCAGAAATCCTTGCGGGCTTCGATGAGCGCGTTCGGAGACCGAGTAGAAATTGCCCAGGTAGCGCTTGTCCGGGGGCATGCGATTGCAACCCAGCAGATGCACCTCGTGGCTGCCGTCCGGTTGCGCGAAGTTGTTGATGAAGAAGTGAGACATCGGTCCGCCGTCGTTATGCCCGTTTGCGGTGACGGGCTTTGTACCAATAGAAGTGTCACCACCTTCCTCATGGTCCCACCCAGCTATCGGGGACTGAGACGGGCGTCGCAAAGTGGCGACCGTTGGGCTCCATCGATGCGGCGCCGCTGCCGCCATCGCGCGCGTTGACATGTTGTCCGGGCTGCCCGATCCTTCCGTTATGACAGATACTCTCCGCCCATGAATCGCGTACGCCGCTGCGGCGAACAGGAAGCCAGGCGCAGAAATCCTTCGCTTCATCAACATCGCCGCACAGGCCTATCGCGGAGTGATTCCGCACGACTGCTGGCACGAACCGTATATGTCAGAACCGCAGCTGCGGCGAGACCTGTCTGCCGGCGTCGAGTTCTGGGGCTACGAGGTCGATGCGAAACTCGGCTGGCGTCATGGGAATCCAGCGCGTGCTCGACGCGGATCTGATCCGGCACGCGTACATCCTTCCTGAGTTTCAGCGCCATGGCGTCGGCGGAATTCTCATCGAGCATCTTCGTCGGCAAAGCGCCGGACGCATGCTGGTGGGTACCTGGGCCGACGCGAGTTGGGGCGATCGAGTTCTATCGACGCCGCGGTTTCGAGCGGGTGACTTCGTCGGCAAGGAAGGACGAGCTGCTCAAGACGTACTGACGATTTCAGATCGTCAGATCGAAACGTCGGTCGTGCTGGAGCTCAACAGGATTGGTCGGGACGGCGAGATTTGAACTCGCGACCCCTTGCACCCCATGCAAGTGCGCTACCAGGCTGCGCCACGTCCCGCCCGAGAGACCAGTCTGACTGCCGCGGACGGGGTGGTTCGCGGGGGTCGCATCATACCTGAGCCCGGCGCCGTCACCAGAAGTAGATGTAGATCCCGGCGATGATTCCGAGCGACCACGCAGGTGTGGAAAATCTCCCAGAACCCATAGGTCTGCGCCGCTCTTCCGGCGTCGTGTCTGCGCCGAAACCGTGCTGTAGGTGAGCCCGGCGAGCTGCTCTGGCGGCGCCTTGGGCGTGAACTGGCTCACTCACGAAGATCACCGCGCAGCGTGAACACGAACAGCAGGAAGCTGAAGTACAGCCAGTTGATGTCGACGAACGCCTGGATGAGCGCCGGCCACTCGATGCCGCATCGTCTCGTGCATGCGCCTGCAGCACGCAGGCGCAGCATGCCGAGCACGAAGCCGGTCGACGAGGCCGACGAGGCCGGACTTCGGCGTCACGCGCCGCGAGAAGATGCCGGCCATGAACACCGCGGCGATCGCCGGGCGCGAGCAGCGACTGCACCAGCTGCAGGTAGCTGTAGAGCTGCTCGCTCATCGAGATCCTGCATGATCGGAATCCACGATCATGCCGATGCACGACGACCGCGCGCGGTCGCGATGCGGCCGACGCGCACCAGGTGCTGCTCGCTCGATTGCGGCCGCAGGCGCTTGTAGAAATCCACCGTGAACAGCGTCGCGGTCGGAGTTGAACAGCGACGCGAGCGCGCTCATGAGCGCGGACAGCATGCCGGCGAGCACGAGGCCGCGCAGGCCGATCGGGCAGCAGGTTCGACACCAGCACCGGGAACGCGCCCTGCGGATTGGTCGCCGATGCGCTTCGAAGCCCGGATATTCCTGCTTGAACAGCGCCACGGCGATCATGCCGGGCAGCAGGAAGATGAACACCGGCGCGAGCTTCAGATAGCGCGGCGAAGATGGTGCCGCGACGCGCTTCCTCGAGTCCGCGCGCGGTCAGCACGCGCTGCACGATGTACTGATCGGTGCACCAGTACCAGAGCCCGATGATCGGCGAAGCACAGCAGCACGCCGAGCCACGGCGTGCTCGCTGGGGTCGAACAGGAAGTCCCGGAAAGCCCTGCGTCGCGGGCGTCGTCGACAGCGGCCGCCACAGATGCATGGTTTCCGGATTCGCCGCGACCAGCGCATCCCAGCCGCCGATCTCGTCGCAGGCCGACGAACAGCAGCACGGCGGAGCCGGTCAGCAGCACGGGCACGTGCATGGCCTCGGTCCACAGCACCGACTTCATGCCGCCGAGCACCACGAACACGCCGGTGACGATCACCGAGGAAGAGCGCCGAGAACCAGAAGAAGTCGACCTCGCCGAGCAGCGGCAGGTTGACGGTCTGGTAGCCGAGGATGGTCTGGATCGCGAACGCGCCGGCGAAGATCGTCACCGACGCCTTGGTGAGGATGTAGCTCGACGAGGAAGATGCACGGAGAGCAGCGTGCGCGTCGCCGGCGTGTAGCGCCGCTCGAGGAACTCCGGCGTCGTGAACACCTTCGCGCGCAGATAGAACGGCGCGAACATCCAGCCGAGCACCAGCACCAGCTAGGAGTGCAGCTCCCAGTGCGCGAAGGCCATGCCCGAGCCCGCGCCCGAGCCGGCGAGACCGATCAGGTGCTCGGCGCCGATGTTCGACGCGAAGATCGAAGAGCCGATCAGGAACCAGCCGGCGCTGCGGCTGGCGAGGAAGTAGTCGGCCGTGTCTCTTCTCTCTTCTGCAGCGCGCACCAGACGCAGATGGCCGTGTTGGCGACGAAGTACAGCGCAACGATGGCCCAGTCGAGCGTGCCAGAATGTAACTGCGGTACCCGTCAGTGATCTCCCCTCGAGCAACAGCCGACAGGTCCCGCCGGTTTTCGCCGGCAGGAGCATCTAACTACGAGAGGCGCCGTCCGCATCAGCGCCGCCGATGCCGGTCGATTGCCCGGCCGGCCGCGGCGTCTCCCCTAACGCCGCGTGGGCGTCGAGCTTAGTGTGCGAGAGCCGATGGTGAAGCGCCGTGATGTGCGTACGGCGGCGCCCGTAGGTCCTTGATTACGGTGACTGCCTCCGGATTCGCTGCGCAGCGGCTTCCACAAGGCGATTGTAGGCACTTCGTACCATGGCGGCATTCGTTGGTCTGCTCCAGACTTGTAGCGAAGAGCGCTACCGGGCCCGGGACACAGCGCGAGGTAGAAGAAGATGAAGCGCGCATTTGCGATTTGCGGAACCGTCGTCGTCACCGCTCTTGATCGCGGGAACGGCGGCGGTCAGTGCTCAGACGCCAGCTGCGCCAGCCGGCAGCCGCCTGCGGCGGAAGGCACCGCCAACAAGACGCCTCCCTTCAAGAAGGAGGAGCTCGAGGCCATCGCTCGCGCCCATCGCGCTGTATCCCGACGCCCTGCTCGCGCAGATCTTCATGGCGTCGACCTATCCGCTCGAAGATCGTCGAGGCGGCGCGCTGGTCCAAGGCCAATCCGGACGTCAAGGGTGACGCCGTGCGCCGGCGCCGTGCAGAGCCAGACCTGGGACCCGAGCGTGAAGTCGCTGGTGCGCGTTCCCGAGCGTGCTCGAGATGATGAACGAGAAGATCGACTGGACGCAGAAGCTCGGCGACGCGTTCCTGGCGCAGCAGAAAGAACGTCATGCAGGCCGTGCAGATCCTGCGGAACAAGGCGAAGGAAACCGGCAATCTCAAGAGCACCAAGGAAGTCACGGTCAAGGAAGAGCCGGCACCGGCCGGCTCACCCGCGCCGCAGACCATCATCATCGAGTCGCCGGATCCGGAAGTGGTCTACGTGCCGACGTACAACCCCACCGTCGTGTGTACGGCGCGTGGGCATATCCGTACTACCCGCCCTACTGCTACTACCCGCCGGCTATCGCGGGGCGCGGCGTTCTGGTCGTTCACCGCGGGCGTGATCGTCGGCGGCGCCATCTGGGGCAACTGCAACTGGGGCGGCAACGACGTCAACATCGACATCAACCGCCAGAACAATTTCAACCGGAACGAGATCAACAACAACCGCAACAGCAACAACACGCGGCAACATGCAACAACCGCGGCAACACTCGGCAGCAATCGCGCGGCAACAACAAGCAGAGCTGGTACGCACAACTCCGAGCATCGCAAGGGTGTTGGCTACAAGGACTCCGCCACCCAGCAGAAGTTCGGCAAGGGCGGCAACCAGCAGGCGTACGCAGGCGCGCGAGCAGTATCGCGGCCATGCGCGAACAGGGCCGCCAGCAGATGTCGCGCGAAGGCGTCGGGCAATCAGCGCGACATGGCGGGCAACAGCGTCGGCTCGCGCGACATGGGTGGCGCGTCGACGCGCGATCTGGGCGGCGGCACGATCGCGACCTGGGTGGCAACAGCGCCGGCACACGTGACATGGGCGGCGGCAGTCTCGGACAGCACCTGCGCGGCTCGGCAGCCGCGATCACGGCGGCTCGACGTTCACGAATCTCGAGTTCGCGATCCTCCTCCAGCGCCTTTGGCGGCGCTAGCCGCGGCAGCGGCGCGCAGCGCGCGCAGTCCAGCAGTCGCGGCGGCATGTCGCGCGGCGGTGGCATGTCCGCGGCGGCGGCGGACGGCGGCGATGAACAGGAGGACTAACATAATGCGTACTGACAACACTGGTCTTGATCGCGAGCCTCGCGGTGCTGTACGGCCTGCTCACTGCAGAAGCCGCAGAATTTCGAGACTACCCGAAGCCGCGGTCAGGCGCTGATCGAAGCGGCGCAGACCGACGGCGAACGCAGCGCCGTGCTCGGTGCTCGGCAAAGACGCCAAGCCCATCATCGACTCGGGCGATCCGGTCGCGGACAAGAATGGCGCGCGAGGAATTTCTCGACGGGCTATAACGGCCGCGAATTCGCTCGACAAGACGCGTCGCGGACTGCGGTCACGCTCGAAGTGGGCGCGGACAAATGGCCCTTCCCCGTTCCCTATCGTCGAAGAGCGGCGGCGGCTGGCATTTCGACAGCGCGGCCGGCGCCGAGGAACTCATCAACCGCCGCGTCGGCGAGAACGAGCTCGACACCATCCAGTCCTGCCTGGCATTACGCCGATGCGCAGCGCGAGTACTACATGCGCAACGCGGAGAATGACTCGTTGCTGCACTACGCCAACCGGCTCATCAGCACCGAAGGCAAGAAAGACGGCCTGTACTGGCCCGCGGGCGAGAATGAAGAGCCGAGCCCGCTCGGCGAAGGGTTCGCGAAGGCGCGCGCGGAAGGTTACCTGCAGGAAGGCGGCACGATGAAGGGCGTGCCCTTCCACGGCTACATCTACCGCATGCTGACCAGCCAGGGCCGAACGCACCAGGCGGCGCTTACGACTATCTCGTCAACGACAAGTTGCTAGGCGGATTCGCGGCGGTCGCGTTTCCCGCCGAGTACGGCAACTCGGGTGTCATGACCTTCATCGTGAATCACGACGGCGTGGTCTATTCGAAGGACCTGCGGACCAGACACGGCCAAGCTCGCGCTGGCGATCGATAAGTTCGATCCCGGGCACGGACTGGAAGCAGCGAGGAAGCCGACGAGCATAACCGCGACGCGAACTGACGACGGTTCCGGCGAACTAGGATCAGCGCCGCAGGCATGCGCAGCAGCTCTTCGAGCTCCATGCGCATCTGCTTGACGATCTGCTGGCTCTGGCTCACGTCGACGCGGGCTTCTTCGCCGCCGAGCTTGTTGCGCGCGCCGCCGATCGTGAAGCCCTGCTCGTAGAGCAGGCTGCGGATCTGGCGGATGATGATGACGTCCTGGCGCTGGTAGTAGCGGCGGTTGCCGCGGCGCTTCACCGGCTTGAGCTGCGGGAATTCCTGCTCCCAGTAACGCAGCACGTGCGGCTTCACGCCGCAGAGCTCGCTCACTTCGCCGATCGTGAAGTAGCGCTTGCCGGGATCGCCGGCAGTTCGTCGTTATTCCTTGGTTCCAGCATAAGCTTCGACTCGCGCCTTCAGTTTCTGACCCGGACGGAACGTCACGACGCGTCGCGCGCTGATCGGGAATCTCCTCGCCCGTCTTCGGATTGCGTCCTGGCCGCTGGTTCTTGTCGCGCAAGTCGAAGTTGCCGAAGCCCGAGAGCTTGACCTGTTCGCCGTTGGAGAGCGCATGCCGCACCTCCTCGAAGAACAGATCGACCAGCTCGCGCGCCTCGCGCTTGTTGAGACCCAGCTGATTGAACAGCGCCTCAGCCATCTCCGCTTTCGTCAGAGCCATGCTTTTATTCTCGAAATCCTGCGCCCAACGTTGCACTCAGATCGGCACGAATCGCGGCTAACAAACGGTCCGCGTCCTCGTCCGCGAGGGTGCGAGAATTGTCCTGAAATATCAAGCCTAAAGCGACGCTTTTTCTACCTGTTTCTATGCCGGGCCCCGGAACACGTCGAACACCCGGATGTCGCGAAGTAGGCTCGACGCGGCGAAGGTTACACGTTCATGTAGCTGTCTCAAAGAAACTTTCTCGTCGACGACGACCGCCAGATCGCGCCGCACCCGCGGGAACCGGGAGATCTCTTCAAAACGCGGCATTTTGGCCGCCAGAGCCGGCCGATACTCGACCTCGAACAGCGATCGGCGCATATGTGAAATCGAATTCCTGCACCAATTGAGGGTGCAGCTCGCCGATCCAGCCGATGGTCCTGTCCCGCCGCGTGATCCGCGGCGCTGCGCCCGGATGCAGGCACGGCAGCGCGTCGGCACGTAGCCGAACTCATCCGGCGCGCCGGTGCGCGCGAACAGCGCCTCGAGATCCTGCTTCACGTCGAAGAAATCGACCGCGCGTCGCCTTGCGCGCCCCACTGCTCCGGGCGCCGCGAGCCGATGCGCGATGCCGGCCAGCGAGAGTCGGTCTCCGCATGCCCGCTCACGAAACGCGCGCCGTGCTCGAACAGCCGGACGCGCTCCTGCTGGCGCCGCTGATTCTCGCAGCGCGGCCTTGATCAGGCCCGGCCACAGCGACGCGCGCATCACCGCCATGTCGCTGGCGATCGGATTCGCTGAGCGCGAGCGTCACGACGCTCCGGGAACAGTTTGGCTCTGCAGCGCCGGATCCGACGAAGCGCGTAGGTGATGGCTTCCTGGTAGCCGCGCGCCGCCAGGATCTCGAGCGCGCTGCGCTCGACCGGCGCTCTCGTTCCGGCGAGCGGCGCGCACCTTCTGGCGTCGCGACGGCGTCGGCCTCGGCGATGGCTTCGAAGCCGACGATGCGCGCCAGCTCCTCGATGAGGTCCGGCTTCGATCGCGATGTCGAAGCGATGCGACGGCGGCGTCACGCAGCCAGCCGTCGGCCTCGCGCGCGCACCTGCATCCCGAGCGCTTCGAGCGTCGCCTTCGACGTCGCTGTCCGCGATCATGCGTGCCGAGCAGCGCTGCGATGCGCGTCGCGGCGCAGCGTCACCTCGGCGCGCTGCGGCAGCGTCGCGCGTCGATCCTGCGTGACGTGCACGGGCCCGGCGTGCCGCCGGCAGATCTCGAGCAGCAGCTGCGTGGCGCGCTCGACGGCGCGCTCCTGGTCGCGCGGGATCCACGCCGCGCTCGAAGCGCTGCCCGGCGTCCGTCACGAGGCCGTAAGCGGCGTGCCGCGGCCGGCGATGGCGGCCGGCGCGAAGAACGCCGCCTCGAACAGCACGTCGACGGTGTCGGCGCGTGCACGGCGGTGCGCGCCGCCCATGACGCCGGCCATGCCCACGGGCCCTGCGTCGTCGGCGATCACCAGCACGTCGTCGTCGAGCCGATCTCCTTGCCATCGAGCAGCGTGATGCGTCTCGCCGGCGTCGCGCAAGCCGCGCCTCGAGGCCGCCCTTGAGCTTGCCGAGGTCGTAGGCGTGCATCGGCTGGCCGAGCTCGAGCATCACGTAGTTGCGTGACATCGACCACCGGGCTGATGGGACGCAGGCCCGCGCGGCGCAGGCGCTCGCGCAGCCACGGCGGCGACGCGCCGCTGGTTGTCGATGCCGCGAATCACGCGGCTCACGAGCTTCGGGCAGCCGGCGGGCGCCGTGAGCTTCACCGGAGAACGTCTCCGATCGCACGGCCGTGACGGCTCGCGCGCTGGCGCCGGCGCCTGCACCGGCGCTTCGGTGCAGCGCCGCGACTTCGCGCGCGATGCCGAGCACCGACATGGCATCGCCGCGGTTCGGCGTGACGTTGAGCTCGAGGATTTCGTCGTCGAGCTGCAGGTACGCGCGCAGATCCGGTGCCCACGGGCGCATCGGCCGGCAGCTCGATGATGCCTTCGGAGGTCGTCGGCGAGGCCCAGCTCCTTCGCCGAGCACAGCATGCCGGCCGATTCGACGCCGCGCAGCTTCGCGGCGCGTGATGCGCCTTGTCGCCCGGCAGTTTGGCGCCGACGGTGGCCAGCGCAGTCTTGAGGCCGGCGCGCGCATTCGCCGCGCCGCAGACGATCTGCAGCAGCTCGCCATCGCCGATGCGCGCACCTTGCACACCTGCAGCTTGTCGGCCTGCGGATGTTTGACGCGCTTCGACGATCTCCGCCACGACCACGCCGGAGAACGGCGGCGCGGCGCGTCTCCAGCGCTTCGAGCTCGAAGCCGGACATCGTCAGGCGCGCGCCGAGCTCGCTGCGCGTCCCACGGCACGTCGACGAGATCGCGCAGCCAGGACAGCGGAATTCGCATGACCTACCCGCCCGGAATTGCGCGAGGAAGCGCAGGTCGTTTTCGAAGAACAGGCGCAGGTCGTTCACGCCGTAGCGCAGCATGGCGAGGCGATCGATGCCCATGCCGAAGGCGTAGCCGGTGTATTTCTCGGGATCGACGCCGCCGGCTTCGAGCACCTTGGGATGCACCATGCCGCAGCCGGAAATCTCGAGCCAGCCGGTGTGCTTGCAGACGCGGCAGCCCGCGCCGTCGCACAGCACGCAGCTCATGTCGACTTCGGCCGACGGCTCCGTGAACGGAAAGTACGACGGGCGCAGCCGCATCTTGAGGTCGCGCTCGAAGAACGCTTCGAGGAAGCCGTGCAGCATGGCCTTCATGTTCGCGAAGGTGACGCCTTCGCCGACCACCAGGCCTTCGACCTGGTGAAACATCGGCGAGTGCGTGACGTCGTGATCGTTGCGATACACGCGGCCCGGCGCGATCAGCGCGAACGGCGGCTTGCCCGCGAGCATGGCGCGGATCTGCACCGGCGAGGTGTGCGTGCGCAGCAGCCTGCCGTCCGGGAAATAGAACGTGTCGTGCATCGCGCGCGCCGGATGATCGGCGGGGATGTTGAGCGCTTCGAAGTTGTGGAAGTCGTCTTCGATCTCGGGGCCGGTGGCGACGTCGAAGCCGGCCTGGCGGAACAGCTGCTCGATGCGCAGCCGCACCTTGGTGACCGGGTGCAGTCCGCCGCGCGCTTCGCCGCGGCCCGGCAGCGTGACGTCGATGCGTTCCTTCGCGAGCTTCGCGGCGACGTGCGCCTGCTCGAGCTCGGCGCGCTTGGCTTCGATCGCCGCCTGGAATCTCTTCGCTGACGCGATTGATGCGCGCGCCCGCTTCCTTGCGCTGCTCGGCGTCGGCCAGCTTGCCGAGTTCCTTGAGCTTTCGGTCAGCCAGCCGCTCTTGCCCAGCGTGCGCACGCGCACGTCTTCGAGCGCGCGATGATCGGACGCTCGAAGAGACGGCGCCGAGAGTTTCCTCCCGGCGCGCGTCGAGATCCTTCGGGTCCCCTTCAGCCATGGCCGCACTTAGGCGGCTTTCGCGGCTTTCAGCTTCGAGGGCGGCCTTGGCCTGCTTCGCGATGGTCGCAAACGCTTCCGGCTGATTCACGGCGAGATCGGCAAGCATCTTGCGATCGATTTCGATGCTCGGCCTTCTTCAGGCCGTTGATGATCCTGCTGTAGCTCAGCCCGAACTCACGCGCGGCGGCGTTGATGCGCGGTGATCCAGAGCGCGCGGAAGTCGCGCTTCTTGGCGCGGCGATCGCGATACGCATACTGGCCGGCCTTGATGACGGCCTGCTTCGCAGCGCGGAATACCTTGCGGCGGGCGTTGTAGTAGCCCTTCGCCTTGCTCAGAATTTTCTTGTGGCGTGCGACCGGCAGTGACGCCACGTTTGACTCGTGCCATGTGTCAGTCCTCGCTTTACTTGGTGTTCGGCATCAGCTGATCGATGCGGCCCATATCGCTCTTGTGCACGAGCGAGGAACCGCCAGAGCGCAGCTGGCGCTTGGTCTTGCGAGGCTTATGGCCGAGATTGTGGCGGCGGCCAGCCGAATAGGATTTCCATCCCTTCGCCGTTTTGCGAAAACGTTTGGCCGCTGCCCGGTTGGTTTTCAACTTAGGCATTACATCAACTCCGGGGTCTCTTGACCCATTTGTAGCCCCGATCACAAGGCACGCACGCTTTCGCGTGCGGCTCGCTACGGGCGAATCCGCAAACCCTTCTTGAAGGGCTTGGCGGGTTACTTCTTTTTCGGCGCGAACATCATGACCATCTGCCGGCCTTCCATCAGCGGGTTCTGCTCGATCGCCGCGTGTTCGCGCAAGATCGTGCACCAGCCTGTCCAGCAGCTTCCGGCCAATTTCCGTATGCGCCATCTCACGGCCGCGGAAACGTAAAGTTACCTTGGCCTTATCACCCTCGGTCAGGAAGCGAATGATGTTACGCAGTTTGATCTGGTAATCGTTCTCATCCGTACCGGGACGAAACTTGATCTCTTTGATCTGAATCTGTTTCTGCTTGCGCTTCGCGGCGTGCGATTTCTTGTTCTGTTCGAACAGGAACTTGCCGAAGTCCATGACGCGCACCACAGGCGGATCGGCCTGCGGCGACACTTCGACGAGATCGAGCTCCGAGCTCCGCGCAAGATCGAGTGCTTCGAATCTAGTTAGCACTCCGACCTGTCCGCCGTCGGCTCCGATGACTCTCACTTTGGGTGAGGTGATCTCTTCGTTGCGCCTTACGCGCTTGGTTGCAATCGCTATAAATCAACCCTCCAGCAATGTGCGGCCGTGGCTCTCGACTTCCACGCGGAGCCGACTAACAAAGTCTTCCGGGGACATCGTGCCGAGATCCTTGCCACTCAAGGTCCGCACTGAAATCTGATTCGCTGCTACTTCCTTGTCGCCCGCCACCAATAAATAGGGACGCGCTGCAGCGTGTGGGCGCGAATCTTAAAGCCCACCTTTTCGTTCCGCAAGTCAATCTCTGTGCGAATCCCTTGATTTCTAAGAGTTTCCGCAACTCGTTGAACGTAAGCGTCCTGGCGGTCCGTGATGTTCATCACCACGGCCTGCGTCGGGGCCAGCCAGGCGGGCAATTTTCCGGCGTGATGCTCCAGCAGGATGCCGAAAAAGCGCTCCAGGGAGCCGAAAATCGCCCGATGCAGCATCACCGGGGTCTGCCGCTGGCTGTGCTCATCTATATAGGTGGCGCCCAGGCGCCCGGGCATGTTCAGGTCGACCTGCAGGGTTCCGCACTGCCAGGTCCGGCCAATGGCGTCCCGCAGGTGGAATTCGAGCTTCGGGCCGTAAAAGGCGCCCTCGCCCGGGTTGTAGTCGCATTCGATGCCGGCGGCTGCCGCGGCGGCCTTCAGGGCCTTTTCCGACTTGTCCCAGATCTCGTCGGAGCCGACGCGCTTCGGCGGCCGGTCGGCGAACTTGACCGCCACGTCCTCGAAGCCGAAGTCCTTATAGATGGACAGCAGCAGCTTGATGATCAGCACCGATTCCTCGGTGATCTGCTCTTCGGTGATGAAGATGTGCGCATCGTCCTGGGTGAACGCGCGCACGCGCATCAGGCCGTGCAGCGCGCCCGACGGCTCGTAGCGATGCACCTTGCCGAACTCCGCGAAGCGGATCGGCAGGTCGCGATAGCGAGCGGATGCCCTGGTTGAAGATCTGGACGTGGCCCGGGCAGTTCATGGGCTTGATGGCGAACACGCGCTCGTCCGGCGTCTTCGTCAGGAACATGTTCTCGCCGAACTTCTCGAGGTGGCCTGACTGCTGCCACAGCGAGCGATTCCATGATCTCCGGCGCGTTGACTTCGCCGTAGCCGGCCGCGTCCTGCGCGCTTGCGCATGTAGCCGATCAGCTGCTGGAAGATGCGTCCAGCCCTTCGGATGCCAGAACACGGCGCCCGGCGCCTCTTCCTGGAAGTGGAACAGGTCGAGATCCTTGCCGATGCGGCGGTGGTCGCGCTTCTCGGCTTCTTCGAGCCGGTGCAGGTAGGCCGTCGAGCTCCTTGTCGTTGAGCCACGCGGTGCCGTAGATGCGCTGGAGCATCTCGTTGCGTGAGTCGCCGCGCCAATAGGCGCCGGCGACCTTCATGAGCTTGAAAGCCTTCGAGCTTGCCGGTGGACGGCACGTGCGGGCCGCGGCACAGGTCGAACCATTCGCCCTGGCCGTAGAGGCCGATCGGCTCGTTCGACGGAATGCTGGCGATGATCTCCGCCTTGTACTTCTCGCCCATGCTCTGGAAGAGCGCCACGGCGGCGTCGCGCTCCATGACGCGCCGCGTGACCTGCAGGTCGCGCCGCGGCGATCTCCTTCATCTTCGCTTCGATCTTCTCGAGGTCTTCGGGCGTGAACGGGCCGCTCGAACGCGAAGTCGTAGTAGAAGCCGTCTTCGATGACCGGGCCGATCGTGACCTGCGCCTTCGGGTAGATAGCCTGCACGGCCATGGCGAGCAGATGCGCGGTCGAATGGCGGATGACCTCGAGCGCCGCCGGATCTTTCTCGGTGACGATGGAGAGCTTGGCGTCGTCCGTCGATGACGAACGACGTGTCGACGAGCTTGTCGTTGACGCGCCCGGCGATGGCCGCCTTGGCGAGGCCGGCGCCGATACTCGCAGCCACGTCGGCGACGGCTCACGGGCTGCTTCGAATTTCTTCTGGCTGCCGTCGGGCAGCGTGATGACAGGCATGGTGGTCTTTCGAAATCAGGATCAAGCAGTTGGAAGGTCGCAGCATCTTCCCAAAGCGGTTGCGGCAGAATCAATTCCGACAACCCCGTGCGCGCTTGGCTGATAGGCGCGGCGTCGGACGGCATCTACTGGCCTGGTGAAATCCCGAACCAAATCAGCACCGCTGCGGGAACTGAAATCCAACGGCGAAGAGCGCACCGAGCCGCGCAGCCTGCGGCGCGGCCTGTGGAAATGGCGCCATCAGCTTCAGCCTCATCCACATCCCCGTGAGCCTGCACACCGCGGCGCGCGCGCACGAGCTCGATCTCAACCTGCTCGACAAGCGCGACTTCGCGCCGGTCGGCTACCAGCGCTACAACAAGTCCACCGGCAAGGTGGTCGAGTGGAACGACGTCGTAAAGGGGTATGAATATGAGAAGGGCGAATACGTGGTGCTCACGGACGAGGACTTCCGACGCGCCAACGTCGAAGCGTCTCGGACCATCGACATCCAGACCTTCGTCGATCGCGACGCGATCGCGCCTTACTACTTCGACACGCCCTACTTCCTCGTGCCCGACAAGAACGGCGAGCGCGTCTACGCGCTGCTGCGCGAAGCGCTGGAGCAATCGAAGAAGCTCGCCGTGGCGACGTTCGTGCTGCGCAGCCGGCAGCACGTCGCGGCGCTGATGCCGGTCGACAAGATCATCGTGCTGAACACGCTGCGTTATCAGGCGGAGATCCAGCCGCACCCGGATGTGGCCGCGGCGGTCGCGAAGAAGGCCAACGCGGCCGGCGGCCGCGAACTTGCAGATGGCGCTCAAGCTCGTCGAGGAGATGAGCGAGAAGTGGAAGCCGCAGGCTTTCACGGACACCTATCGCGACGACCTCATGAAGCGCATCGAGCAGAAGGTGAAGGCCGGCCAGACACACACGCTCACCGAGCCCGAGGAGGAAGCGGCAGAGCGCGCCACCGGCGGCGGCAAGGTCGTCGATCTCATGTCGCTGCTCGAGAAGAGCCTCGCGCAGAAAGGCGGCGCGCGCGACGGCGCGCGCGACGCGCCAGCAAGCGCAAGCACAGCGCGCGCGCGCCGGCGCACCGCCAGCTCCGCGCGCCGCGCGCCGCGCCTGATCGCATGGCCGACGCGCGGACAGCGCGCAGTCGGGCAGACGCGCGCTCAAGCGCTACGTCGCCAAGCGCGACTTCAAGAAGACCGCGGAGCCCACGCACAAGGCGCGCGCCGCGCGCGGCAGACAGCTCATCGTTCGTCGTGCAGAAGCACGCCGCGCGGCGGCTGCACTGGGACTTTCGCCTCGAGTGGGAAGGCACGCTGCGTAGCTGGGCCGTGCCCAAGGGTCCATCGCTCGATCCCGCCGACAAGCGCCTCGCCGTCGAGGTCGAAGACCATCCCATCGCCTATGCGAAGTTCGAAGGCGACATTCCGAAAGGCCAGTACGGCGGCGGGCACGTCGACATCTGGGACAACGGCACCTGGGAACCGGTCGGCGACTTCGCACAAGGCATTGAAGAAAGGCCACCTCGAGTTCGAGCTGTCACGGCAAGAAGCTCATCGGGCCGCTGGCACCTGGTGCGCACGCGCATGCAGGGCAAACAACCCAACTGGCTGCTCATGAAGAGCGGCGACTTCGCCGCGCGCGCCGGCGCGGATGCGGATGTCATCGACGCCGGCGACGCCGACGATCCGAAGCGGATGCTGAGCCACGCCGACGCGCAAAGCCCGCGATCATGCCGCCAGCCGAACGACCGGCGGCGCGCCGAAGCCCGCAGCGCGCAGTCAAGGCGCGGCACGCGCGGCAAGCGCGCTGCCCGCCAGCATCGAAGCCGCATGCTCGCGACGCTGGTCGACGAAGTGCCCGGCGATGACGGCTGGGTGTACGAGCTCAAATACGACGGCGTGCGCCTGCTGTGCCGCTGTCGATGGCGACGATGTCCGCTGCATCTCGCGCAACGGCATCGACTGGACGCACAAGGTCGGCGCCGATCGTCGACGCGCTCGCGAAGCTGAAGCTCGATGGCGCGTGGGTGGACGGCGAGCTCATCGTCACCGATCCCGAACGGCCGTTCGGATTTCTCGCTGCTGCAGCACACGATGGAGCAGGGCCGGCTCGACGAGCTGCAGTTCTGCATCTTCGACCTGCTCTACTACCGGCGGCGAGGACCTGCGCGGCCTGCCGCTGTCCGAACGCAAGGCGCGGCTCGACGCGCGCGTTCGCCAAACTACCGGCGAACGGGCCCGCTGCGCCTCGCCGACCAGATCCACAGCGACAGCGCCGAGCTGCTGGCGCGCGTCTGCAACCAGCATCTCGAGGGCCTCGTCGCCAAGAAGATCGATTCGCCGTACACGGGCGACCGCTCGGCGAACTGGCTCAAGATCAAGTGCCACCGCGAGCAGGAGTTCGTGGTGGGCGGCGCCGCCTATCTACCGGGCCGCGGCACCGGGCACGTTCTCGTCGCTGCTCGTCGGCGTGAAGGTCCGGCGAAGGGCTTGAAGTATGCGGCCGCGTCGGCGGTGGCTTCGATGCGCGACGAACGCGCCGAGTGGCACAAGCGCGTGAAGCAGCTCGAGCGCAAGGACAGTCCGTTCGATCAGCTTGCCGGAGAAGCGCTCCGGTGAGAATCTGGCATTGGATGAAACCCGAGCTCGTGATCCAGGTGGCGTTCGCGGACTGGACGCATGGCGGCATCCTGCGGCAGCCGCCGCTATCTCGGCACTGCGCGCAGGACCGCGATCCGAAGACCGTGGTGCGCGAGGAACCGGCGCATACTGAGGACGTCGTGAAGAAACGGGCAGGCGCCAGATCGGAACGCCGAAGCGGCGCGAAAGCCTCGCGCGAAGGCGAAGCTGCGCACGCGAGTCGTCGCAGTCAGCGCCTCACGCATCCCGATCGCGTGCTGTTCCGCACGACGGCATCACGCAAGCTGCAGCTCGCCGAATACTTCGCCGCGGTCGGCGAGGCACGCGATGCCGCACTACCAGGACCGACCGCTGTCGCATCCTGCGCAACACGCACGGCTCGAAGCCGTTCTTCCAGAAGCACTTCCTCGAGCAGTCGAGCGCGCGGCCTGCGCGTCGTGAAGATTCCGAACGCGGACAAGGATCCGGACTTCGTGGTGTGCGACTCGCCCGAAGGGCTGCTGCACCTCGCGCAGGTCGGCGCCGTGGAGCTGCATAGCTGGGGCGCGGTGATGCCAAAGCCCACGCACGCCGACCGGCTCGACGCTTCGATCTCGATCCCGGCGCCGAGCCTGCCCTATCCGCCGCTGCGCGACGCGGCGCTCGCCGATCCGCAAGCTGCATGCAGGATCTCGGCCTCGAGAGCTGGGTCGAAGACCACCGGCGGCAAGGGGCTGCACGTCGTCGTGCCGCTGGCGAGCACCGCTGCCCGACTGGGACACCGCGAAGGAATTCGCGCGCAGCGTCACGCTGTTCATGGAACGGCTCGCGCCCACGATGTTCACGTCGAAGACCGGCGAGCGGAATCGCAAGAACAAGATCTTCATCGACTATCTGCGCAATGGTTTCGGCGCCACCGGCCGTCGCCGCGTTCTCGCCGCGCTGGCGGCCGGGCGTCGGCGTGTCGACGCCCGTGGCGCTGGGACGAGATCGACGAGCGACATCCGCGGCACGCACTTCAACATTCACAACGTGCCTGATCGCATCGCGCGCCAGCGCAAAGGATCCCGGGCGGGTTACTGAACTCGAGCCAGCCGCTTTCCGAAAAAGCCTCTGACCTGAATCACACGGCGCGGAGCGGTGACGCTGCTTGTGAGGCATTCCCGACGCGATGAGGTTGCGCTTGTCTCTGCTGCCGCAGCTGCGCTGGCGCCACGATGCCTCCTCAGTTACAGGAGGTACGAACATGGCACGCGCCAAGGCGAAAGCCCATTCACGGAAGAAAGCAGCGAAAGACGATGCAATTGCAAATGCTCAAGGCCGATCACCGCCAGGTAGAGGACTGGTTCGAACAATCTGAGAAGGCCTCGCGACGATCAGCGCAAGCAGAACCTTGCGACGAAGATCTGCAAGGCTCTGCGGGTTCACACCACGATTGAAGAAGAAATCTTCTATCCCGCGTTTCTCGAAGCGACCGAAGACAAGAGACTCCACCACGAGGCGTGGTCGAGCACGCTGGCGCGAAGGACCTCATCGCGCAGATCGAGGCGTCAGGCCCCGATGACGAATTACTACGATGCCAAGGTCACCGTCCTCTCGGAGAGATGATCAAACATCACGCCTAAGGAAGAAGAGCAGCCGGGCGGGCATGTTCGCCGAAGCGCGCAAGTCGGAGATGGATCTCGAGGCACTGGGCTCGCAAATGGCCGCACGCAAGGCGGAGCTGGAAGACGAATCCGCGGACGATGGCAACATGACTCCTTTCAGGCGGTCGCAAGTGAACGCGGGCTGGTGGGCCGACTCATGAAAAGCATGCGATAGAGCCGACAATGGCAAGCCGGTATGGCAAGAAGGCGCAGCAAGGTGAAGCGCGCCATGCACGAGCGAAAGCGCGGTACGCTGCGCAGCGGCAGCAACGGGTAAGCGCGTGACCAGCCGCAAGCAGGCCATCGCAATTGATCGTCGAAAGCGCGGCGCGCCGGTGGCAAGGTGCCGTCGCGCCGAGCAGCCGCGTTCGCGTTCGCGCGAAGTAGCAGCGCGCCTCAGTCCAGCTCGTTGATATCGGGCACGCCAGCGTCGCTGCGTCCCCGCTGACGCCGCGGCGCGCTTCCTGCGCGAGGCGGCAATAGATAGCGCGCGCAGCCGGTCGAGCTCCGACTCTTCGAGTTCGAGGTCCAGCAGCACGTTGTGCGCACCCGGAGAAATCCGCAGCAGTTCGTCGAGTTTGATGCATGGCTTCAGCGTCGCGGTTCTGCGTGGCCTGATCAGGAAGACCATGAGAAACGACGATGGTGGTGCCGGTGTTGACTACCAGCTGCCAGGTGTCGCTCCAGCCGAACAAGGGGCCCGTGATGGCTCACACCACTATGACCAGCAACGCGAGCACGAAGCTCATGGGTTGACCGGTCACGTGCGCCAGTCACCTTCGAAAAGCGTGTGAACCAGGAAGACGATTTCGCAGGAGTCAGCGAAGTCACCTCGCGCAGGCGCAATTGCGCCGAAGATCGCGATTGGCGACGGGGGTGGTCTGGTCAACGTGAAACGGGTGCCCGCGAGTGGGATCGAACCACCGACCACCTCCATGTCAAGGAGGTGCTCTACGCAGAGCTACGCGACTACCGGGAGGCGCGAAGAGTGCCGAACGACCAGATACCGGTCATCGAGGCCATGTCCTGCCCCGGGAAACGGGAAGCGGATATTGACCACCCGATTGCCCTCATAATTCCGCGTCCGTGGCAACCCTCACCTACCGCGCCCTGTGGCGCTGGCACTTCCACGCCGGCCTGTTCTGCATCCCGCTTCGTCACTCGTCCTGGCGCTCACCGGTTCCGATTTACCTGTTCAAGCCGCAGATCGACGCCTTCGCCGACCGCGGCCGTGGACTCACTGCACGATCACCGGCCGCGCGCGCCCGGGCGGAGCCCACATCGCCGCGCGCCCTCGCCTCGTTGCCCGGCTCGAAACTGTTCGTCTACGAGGTCCCGCGCGAGACCCGATGACGCGGTGCGCGTACATCTCTACGCGCCCGACGGCACGGGCCGCATCGTCTACGTGCATCCCGAGACGCTCGCCGATCCTCAAGACCGTGCCGCACACCGCGCCGGCTCACCGAGATCGTGCGCATGATTCACGGCGAACTGCTGGCCGGGCGAACCGGCTCGATCCTCATCGAACTCGCGGCGAGCTGGGCGCTCGTCATGCTGGTCACCGGACTCTATCTGTGGTGGCCGCGCGACGCCCGCGGCACTGGCCGGCGCGCTGTATCCGCGCCTGGCGCAGGCCGGCCGCGTGTTCTGGCGCGACCTGCACGCCGTCACCGGCATCTGGATCTCGGCGCTCGCGCTGTTCCTGCTGATCACCGCCCTGCCTTGGACCACGGTCGCCGGCGACGCCATCGTCAGAAATTGCGCGGCTGGGTCGCGCGTGTCGCCATCGACTGGACCCTGGGCGGTGAGGACCGCACGCCGCGCATCGCCGCATGCCGCAGCCGAACCCGCGGTCGCGACGCCGCTCACCGTCGACCAGGTCATCGCGCGTGTCGCGCCGTACGATGCTCGACCGCCGGTACGGCTCTATCTACCCGGACCCTACGCCGCATTGGCGCGTGCGCTCGGAAAGCGCCAGAACCGCCCGAAGGGTGCTGAGTTCGTGCTCGACCGACTACCGGGGCGTTGATCCACGACGACCGCTTCGCCGACAAATCAGCGCTCGACAAGGCCATCAACGTCGGCATCGCGCGCGCACGAGGGTCAGCTGTTCGGGCTGGCGAACCAGTTGCTCGGGTTCTTCACGGCGATGGGCTGCTCGCCAGGTGGCAGATATCGGCAGTCGTGATGTGGTGGCGCCGCCGACCCGGCGGCTCGCTCGGCATTCCTGCGCCGCGCGTCGCGGGTTTTCCGCATCGGTACACACCGTTGAAGCTGGCGATCGTCGCGCTCCGGAGTGCAGAAGATTGCCGATGTTGGGCGCGTCGCTGAGTGTGCTTCTGTGGTTGGTCGATAAAGGGGTCAGACCCCTTTTTCAGCAAGCTCAAGAGACGCCGGCGCTGGCGCTGGCTCATCATCTCTCTCGCCAGGTGTGAATACGTCGTCATGTACGTCCGTTCCGCCACGGCCTCCGGAGCTGACGCCCCTCGTATTCGCCGGCGGCGGCGAAGCGCGCCGTGAAGTGATGCCGCGGAGCGGATGAGCCAGGCCACTGGCGACAGTCGCCCAGGAGCCAGGACGAGAGTTCAGATATGAGAGCGCGTTCGGCGATCGACTTCACTGCACGACCATTTCAGCCATCGGTTTTCCCACTCCGCCCGGAACGCGGAACCGTGGTCGCCCTGCAGCACGATGATCCGAATTCGGTTGCGCGGGCGAGGATGAAATCGGTGAGGTGTTCGACGCGCTTGTTCACGCGCTCGATCGACGTCGACGGTACTCGTACTCCAGGTCCTCAGACTATGCCCAGCATCATTCCAGTCGTCACCGCGGGTCCATGCTCTTCCTGCAGGCCGTGTCGTCACTGTGAACGGCGGATATGAAGCGGCATCCATCAGGTGCGCCGAACACGAACGCACCCGCCGCTCCCTGCTGCTCGATCAGCGAGGCAACCGCGCCACGTCTCGACCGAGGCAAACGCCGCCGTCTTCAGGGCGTCGCGTTGCAGATACTCGAGCGGCCGGCGCGGAACAGCGTCGGTGCCAGGAAGGTGCGCGTGAGCGCTGAGTCCGACTAACTGAGCGAGATCAAATCGCGCCGAGACGCGAGATAGCGGAAATTTGAGTGCAGCCGCCCCACGGTGTCGCCGAGATGCCGGGCCTCACGTAGCCCGCGGCATGCAGCCGCCGGATCAGGTGGCGGCGGCTTTGCCGGCGTCGAAAATTTCAGGATGCGTGAGCTTGGTCGACTCCCACGTGGCCGGATGCGTCGGTGCGAGGGATGGTCGAGCGCGCGAAATCCCGCCCAGCGATCGGCACCGTGCCGCGGGTAGGTTCGAGTGCTCCGTCGAAAGAGGCATCGATGAGGCGAGCTTCTCGAGATCCGTATGGGAAGCAGATTGTTGGCGTATCCGGCCACGTCCCCGCAGCGCGCGCCGACCAGCGGCGTACGCGTCCAGCGGAGATCAGCGGTAGACGTTCGTAGCCAGGCAGCCGCGGCGCGCACGTGCGCGGGAAGCCCGCCTTTCCGCCTTCTCCCACGACCGGCGGATCGTATTCCCCGATTGCCACGATGAACCGCCGCCACGGCCAGGCCAGCGGCCAGCGGGCGAAACGGCGTGATGGACGCTACGATTGCGCCTTCGTAATGCGCCGCAAGCAGTACATGACGGCGATGGCGGCGGCGATCAGCGCCGCCCACGCCATCGGCGTCAGTGAACCAAGGGCAGGTAGGGCGTGAGCAACCATTTCGCGCAGGGGAATCGAGAGTCAGTACGAGAAGACGAGGCACGGTCATCACGCGAGGCACACGCGCCCACCGCGAGGCCGCCTGCCTCCCGGCCTCGCTTGCTGGCGATGCGATAGGCGATGAGGCCGCAGGTGGCGAGACAACAGCTGCGTTAGCCAGACCGGCTTGGCCAGAGACACGGATCAGTGGTCCGCGCCGCACGCACCTCCCGCCCGAGTTGGCTTCCAGGTAAATTGAGCGCGGCCACGTCAGATGGCGATGATGTGCCCAGATGCGCGGTGATTGAAGGGTCATGGCTCCGCGTCGGAATTCGATCAGTACCGCGACCGGTCTTTCCGACAAGAGCTATCTGATGGTGGTGACCGCCGTCTGCGAGCAGGAATCGACAAAGAGTGCAGAGCAGATCGTAGCGATGGGTCGGTCGATCCCGGCGATCCGCGATCTTGCCGGGGACATCAGAGTCCTCGCGCGGCACGAACTCGATCGCAGGCCGGTCAGCGCGAGAGCTGCGACCATCCCACGAACCACCACTCTCCGAGCTGGCGCACGCCCTCGCCCATGCACCAGGTGATGGATCGGCGCGCCGAGCAAGAGCACCTTGCCATCCGGCGCGAGCCGCGCCTCGGCGCAGCGAATCGGCGCTCTTCCAGGCTCCAACCCAGCGCCGGGACTGCGGAGTTCTGGATGTCACCCGGCGGCAGGCACGAGGCGCAGCAGAGCTTAGCTATCGGCCCACGGCCGCACGGCGCCAGGGTTCACCGCGCCTGCGCGTCCCGCTCCAGCCCGACCGCGGACTTCGCACCGGCTGCCAGCGCACTGACTTCGGTGTATTCACCCGCGATTGCAGCCGACGTCGAGCTCCACGAGCGCCGGTCGCGTGCGCGCGACGAGACTCGCGCACGGCCTCACGTAGCTCTCAACCGACGCTGTTCATCCGAGATAGCTGGCTGTCGCGCCACTCTCGTAGGCACCCCAGTGGGCCGCGCGCGCGGCGGCGACAGCTGCGGATGCAC
>ERZ1370068.6940-contig-589_pt1 | contig 52401 bp, 97 predicted proteins | sample MGYA00561227_ERZ1370068 | MGnify/ENA primary metagenome ERZ1370068 (study PRJEB38410, sample SAMEA6850437) | metagenome | study: Metagenomic assessment of the ecological functions of the soil: analysis of the soil microbiota associated with the... | reverse complement strand
CGCCGGCTGTCGTACGGTATTGAAAACCCTGTCCCATCGCACCGCTGGTTCACGTTTCTGGCTGAAGTCGCGTAGTGATCACCAACCATGGTAAAACAGTCGGCGGTCGGCCACCTTGAACCCACTGTCTTCCTTCTCCATGATGCACCTCGAATCCGCTGAAGATGAACGACTGCCTGAAACGGTGGTAGTATAGCACACCGATTTTGGAACGCCCGTTCGACGACGCGCGTTGTCAGGAGATCACGCTATGAAACGCAGCAGCGTGCTTTCTGTCTTATCTTGGTGGTTGCCTCTTTGCCTGCGCCATCTGGTTTCACGCAGAAAAATGTTGCCCCGCTCGATTTGAAGGGAAAGATACTCTGCTCAGACCAGAGGGTTACCGTGAATGGATTTTGTTGGGAGCTCATTGGGCTCAGCTACAAAGAGAATCCGAGGGGCGCTGACAAGCCCGTCAGCCGATCTTGGGCTCTACCCACAACGTCTACATCAATCCATCCAGTTACAAGGCATTTGCCAGCACGGGCAAGTTTCCGGACGGCACTACCTGTTTTCGGAACTGGCGAGCGCCGGCGTGAAGAAAGAGCCCAGATTACAGGGTCCGTACCAGAATGAGTTTGTAGCTCTGGAGGCTACTGTGAAGGACAGCAAGCGCGTTTCGCGGAGGAGTGGGCGTACTTCAGCTTTGAGGGCCAGATGGAAGTCTGGTCAGCAAAGCACAACCCTTTCCGGAGAAATCGCCGCTGGTCTTGCCACGATCAGAAGGCGGCGACGGACAATGTGTTTACGCAGTTCTATCCGGTATTGCGGGCAGTCGCGCCGATGCATCAGGAGCACCGTCAAGTTCGGACATTTGTGTCGGCAACTGGGTCCTTGTCGACCAAGCCAAGGCAGGTGGGAGGGCAGTTGAGAGTGCGGCACCTCGTGCAGTCCATGGCGCCAGATTCGGTCCGGAGCGCACCCTACGGCGTCGGGCGCCAACTGCCGGTTCACCGTAACGACGGAATTGTCCTCGACCTCGATGACTCCGCTCGACGTCCTCGTAACCTTCCTCGCGCAGCAGAATGCGCCGCGTCCCGGCTGGAATCTTCCAGACTTAGCCGGTGTCACGCTCGCGCTTCAACTCACCATCGACATAGACGCTCGCCCCTCCGGCGGCGCACGGTAGCTCACTTTTAGCAAGCCCGCCGCCATCGTGAGCACGACACTTCTATCCTTGGCAATTCCATTTCCCAGCAGCAGCTATGATCCGCCGTTCCGGAACGTAGCCTGACTTTCCTGAACTCGCTGGCGTATGCCGCCCCTTGGAAACGTTCTTGAAAAGTAAAGGAGTCGGGTCCATGAGCCATTCTTGCCGGTCGTCGAAAACGATCTCGGCAACCGGGAGGGGTCGACGCCAAACTTCGAATGATGCTGGGCAATCGTTGGGTGCACGCCGTGGCCGGTCGACAGGGGCCATGACGGGCATAGTCGATCACTGGTGCGGGAGCTCGCCGTTTCGGAGCTCGACGAGCGTTCCGTCAGGTTCCGCGGACCGGCATCAGCTGCAGCCGCGGCCGGCGACCCGGGCTGCTCCATGGGAGGCTCCACAGGGCTGATGGCGGAGTCTCCAGCAGGCTTGGCTCCGTCTGGCCGCACTGCCGGGCGGTCTCACCTCTGAGCCACCGGCGGGCGGTACTGGCCGCGGGGGTTCCCGGCGGCGTGCGGCGTTTGCGGCTCAGGCTGCTGGCCTGAAGCAGGCCAGCTTCGGCGACGATCGATCCACGGTCGTCAGCTTTTCCCTTGCGAGTGAGGCGGAACGTCTCCTTGAACTCTTCGGGATACACAATGGCCACGCCGGCAGTGGCGCCCGTGAGCAGCAGCAAAGATGGCTAAGAGCCAAGGCCCCACTCGCCGGCGCTTCTTGGTGGCACGGGCACTGGCCAAACGTTCGGACCAGGCAGGGGTTCGATCCGTTCGGTCTTGGTTCCTACGCGTGGGATGTCCAACGCGCCAGCTGCACACATCTCCTCCGCTTCTGAAAGCGGGCGGCTGATCGCGCGCCAGTGCTTTGACGACCAAGGCATTCAACCCAGGGTTCATGCCTGGTTTGAGCTTGATCGGGGTGAGGGTCTTCATGAACGATCTTATAGCTGAGGCGTTCCCAGGTTCTTCTGCCGCGAAGGGAGGCTGCCCCGTGATCAGCCGTAGGCAGATGTCCGAGAGCAAAGATATCGGAACGTCCGTCCAGCGGCTGGCCGAGAAATGTTCCGGGCCATGTAGCTGGTGATCCAGCAGCATGCCGGTCTGCGTCATTTTGGTGGATCCGACCTTGGCAATACCGAAATCGGCCACTTTGACGCGACCGTCCTGCGTGAGCATGATGTTGGCGGCAATGTCGCGATGCACGATTCCGTGGTGATGCGCAGCCGACGCATCGGCCGTTTTGCCGTGCAATGCTCGACAATGGCGGATTCGTCCAGACGCTGCCTCTCACCGTCGACGATGTGTTCGAGCGTCGCGCTTCCACCAGCTCCATGGCGAAGCAGGCCAGGCCAGCTTCTTCGCCGACGTCGAAGATCGTAATGATGTTAGGGATGAGAGACGCCGCCGGCCGATCACCACGTAACGTGAGTGCAACTCTGCGACATGGGCGTGAATCGGTGAAGTCGCCAAGGCGGATGGTCTTTGATCGCAACGTAGCGGCCAATCACCGGTCCTGGCTTTTGTAAATGACGCCCATGGCGCCACGTCCAAGCTCCGATGATTTCATACCGGCCAAGTTTTCTGAAGCATGGAGACAGTTTAACCGCCAAGGCGCCAAAGCACGCCAACTAGCAAGCCTTCGGTCCAGCAGACTGCACCAGCACCGAAGCAGTAGAGCGACGTCAGATAGCCCGGTGTTGCGGCCGCCTCATGCTCTGGCTCAAGTGTGACAGACAGTTAAACCTCGTTGTCAGCAAATAGCTCCAGACCTTCCTCGGTGCTTCTGCGTCTTGGCGGTTCGCTTCCGTGTGGGCTACGAAAAAGCCAAACTCGCGCTGGGTGCCGCCCGATGATGATGACACCAATTGTCTTCGGAATGTACTCCGAGTCTCTCTGGCGGCAAGGCCTTGTCCGGTAAAGATACCAGAAGTCTCGCTGTTTGATGGGATCGGACACAGCGTGAATGGCGCGCTTTTACTTTGCCCGGTCCTGAATTCGTGGCCGCCAAAGCCCAGCATGACCGAACTGCCCGATCCGAAGTCCAGAATCAATTCGCGATGTATCGCGCCTGCGGCTGCGGTGGACTTTCTTGCATCGAGCCGTTCGTCAATTCCGTTGCCCAACCTTCAGGCCGTAGGCCTCGCCAGTTGTCGGCGTAAACTGCCATAGGCCGTGCAGCCCCAGCCGAACTGGTGCTGCCGCCAATGAAGGCGCTTCCACGAGAACCATGTAGGCAAGGTCAGGGGGCAGGTTGTCTCCCTCCAACTGGCGCCGCACAGCCTCCAGTTCCTGGCGCGAGCGTCCCAGCGCCCGTTCCATATTCGGGCTGATCGTGCTTTCCTGATACTGCGCGATGAATCGCCGCACTCCTGACCCGCGCGAACTCTTTTGGAAATGCTGTACTCCCAGCACCGAATTCTTTGAGCAACGCCTTAATCTCAGCCTCAACGAAATCCTGCTCTTCGCTGCGCACGCCAAGGCGGTACAGCAAGGTCTTCTGCATTGTCAAACGCTTCGCTGCTGGTAGCCGTTGAGTTTTTCCAGAAGTTCATCCACGCGCTTGGGATCATCTCCGGCGGATTGCAGCTCTGGAGCTTCGACCTGATTGATCTCGACATCAATCTGGCGTCTTCTGCTGCTTAAGACTATGGATCGTCCAGCTCCGGCGTAGCGCTGTGACTCTCATCAGTGCGACAGAGTACACGCCGATCGTGATTTTGAACTTCTGGCTGGATCGGTGGAGCGCCTTGTCCAACATGTCCCGCATGATGATGCTGGTTTGTCCACCGATGCCGGAACGCCGCGCCTGTCGTGCGCGCTTGACGGCCTCCCTTCAGCAGTGTCTGTCCTGCTGGCCTGTCGGGGATGCTGGCACCACGATTGAAACCTCGACCGCGCAGGTTGCGCGGGCAACTGCGCGGGCGTGGCGGGAGGCGGAGAGTTTGGCTCAGGCCAGTCTCGCTGGCGGCTTCGAGCTCGAACTGAAACTCCGGTCCACTCGGCCCCACCGTGATCAGGGCATGGTTATGGAGCATCGCCCCCGTGATGCGTTGCCGTCCAGATGCGCGCACAGCAGCTGTCGAGATCACGAGACGAAAAGTGCTTTGAGTTCGATGGATCTCCAGGTGACGGGAGGAAACAATGGCAGCGTTCAAGACCTCGATGACGATCGTTCTCCGGATCCCGTCCCGCGCGAAAACGTCTCCGCAGGCGATAGGAATTCGCTCAACGGGCCGTTCCGTCGTCGCAGCCAAGCCTGCAGATCTCGGTGTTCAGTCGCCGCGTTGGCGTCCATGAAGAAAAAAAGTGGGAACACAGCATCGAAGGGTCGCGCAGTCGCGGAATTATAGGGTCCGCAAAAGCGCGCGGCAAGGGATTTGTGGAAGAGCGATTGTCTCTGACGGAGGTCGATGGATTGCGACGTAATGTTGATGAAGTATCAGAACAGCTGCGCGCTATGATTGTCGTTCGCGAACCCGCCAAGATAACTCCCCTGAAGGCTTCATGCCGTCTTTCCCCTTCTTTGCGCCGATCTCATGTAGCCGGCCGCGAAAGCTCGATCGGTGCGCCAGTGAGAACTCGGAAAAGCGCTCTTTGAACCTCAGTGCTATTATGGCCGCCACTTTGACAGAGGAACCTCGCATGATGGCTACAGCGTGGTGTTGCAAAGCGCTGCCTTGGCTCTGTTGTTGGGCCTGGGCAGACCAGCTCTCGCAGACGAATTGACAAGACTCTTCTCTCAACACAAAAATGAACCCACAACTCTTCTAGTGCGCAGGTGTGAACGGGACCCCAAGACAGGATGGAGTATTCGCCATTGCTCGAAGTACACCGACCCTGCTGATGCGAAAGGCAACCTCGAGGCTCGTGTCGTCGCGGAAGCCGGCAGCAACTTGTATTCGCTCAAGATTGAGCGCACCGAGCCGCTGGTGCAGCCCACTGAGCGGTAGAACCGACGCCGAGTCTGCGCCATGGCTTTCCGGTACCGTTCCCGACGCCCAACCGGGCGCGCGATAGCAAATTTACTCGACGGGCAGACCTATACTTTCCGGCGAACGAACGAACTCACTTTATCCACGGACTTGTTCACAAGCTGCCGCCTGGAAGGCGGGCGCCGCGCCTCGGGACTCGAAGTCGGCCTCGATGGAGACCATTTCTGATTGGGACTCGAGTCAGCCCGACTTCAAGCTCTTTCCAATCAAACATCGGCTTAGTCTGCTTTCACGCTGGATGCGCACGGAGTGAAGCTGGATGTCACAGTGGACAATCAAGACACCAAGCGTCTTCCGTTCGGATTCGCTTTCCACCCTGGTTTCAGATTCTCCTGGCACCGCGCGGAGAACCTACTTGCGAGTTCCGGCTCAGAAGCACATGGAAGCCGAGGGTCTGTTGCCTACCGGGAAATTGGCGGACCTGGCTGGACCGCTATACGACTTGCGCGAACCGGTCTCGCTGGAGGCGTTGAAAGCTTGACGACGTATACTGGGGGCTAACGCCAGAGCGGATCCCCTGGGTACGAGCTGCGTGACAAAGGGCATGACAGTGAGCCTCGGCGCGGTCGCCCAGAGTTCACGCACATGGTGGTCTACACGCCGCCGGGAAAGCCATTCTTCTTGCATGGAGAACCAAACTCGCTCGACCGATGCCCACAATCTTTATGCGAAAGGGCTGGAGAAGGAAGCGCATTTGCTGATTGCCGAGAAGGGTAGAAGGTTTCTGGTTGGGTGTACGTGGGCGTGGAACGAAAACCTTAACAAGCGAAGAGAGGACTAGCTATGAAAGCAATCCTGATTCAATGCAGCGCGGTGCTCGTAATCTTTGTGGCTGGTGTACGGGTTGGCAAAACAACCACAGTGGATGCCGCGGCCAAGGGAAGAGTGTTCGAGATTAGAACCTACACGGCCAGTGAGGGGAAGCTGGATGCTCTCCATGCCCGGTTCCGAGACCACACCACCAAGATTTTTGAGAAGCACGGTATGACGAACGTCGGCTACTGGAAGCCGCTGGATGAGCCTCTGTCAAAAAGAACACGCTGGTTTATGTTCTCGGCTATCCAGATCGTGAAGCGGCAAAGAAGGCATGGGAAGGATTTCATAAAAGACCCGGAATGGGTGAAAGCGAAGCGAAGCGTCTGAAGTCAACGGAGTGCTGACTGCTAAGGTGGATTCCATCTACATGGAAGCGACGGACTACTCAGCGATGAAGCAGGTCCGTGGTGGTGGGGCCGGGATCAGCAGAAGTATGAATCGTCCTTGATCCTACGGAGTTTTGCACATTAGTATCGGTCCCGCTCGCCCCAGCGCGAGGGGCTGGGTGACGGGGAATATCTTCTGCCAAATCACCGGAGAAGTTCGGCTCTGATGATCTCAAGACACTTGAGAAACCCACCTTGTGTGCTCGCCTCCTCACCCCATGAATGCTTCTCAAACCTGATACTCTGCCACGTTGGCGTGGGAAACTGAAACTTGTCGATTGTTTCCGAGAGACGCAGAGTCTCGCCGCTGTCAGCGCGATCGAGGCGCCGCACCCTGCGCGAACGTTGCCAACGCTTTCGATCCTCTGCTTCAAACTCTCGCTGCGGGCGCACGCTTCCTGCTCGCCCAGAAGATTGGCAGGCCTTTCGAGCATCCTCAAGAGGCTCTCTTGAGATCGCCTTTGTGATAGAAGGTGCCGCCTCTCTCCAGATGAGGCTCTTTGCGTTGGTTAGGCTCCAGTGCCAGTCTCCAGATAGGCTTTTGCATGGTTAAAGTTCTATGCCAGAAACCGGTTCCAGTGTTCCACCACGGCATCCCATTTGCCCTGCTTCACGCCAGCGCCCAGTCCAGCGATCGGTGGGGACTCGAAATCCTTCGGGTTCAGGTGCACGGCTCGTTCAAGATCCTGCCGCGCTCCGATAGGCTTCCTTTGGCGGGCAAAAAGAACTCCGCGCCAGTGGCCCGAATCTCCAGAGTGGGCTGGATCGCACTGCTGCAGGTCCAGATCTGCCGAGGGCTGGGGCGAATTGGTTCTGCTTGTAGAGCTGGTGGCCATCGGACACGAGATGGATGGCTGCGCCTCGGGCTCGACTCCCGCACAGAGTCGTCGTAAGGCCAAATTTCCTGGGCGGTCCAGAGGTCGCCAACGCCATCGGCGAAACGCCGTCCCATCTCAAAGAGAATCTTCGACCGCAACACATAGTTGTCCTCAGCCTGTGGATACAGCTACGCTATCGCGCGAGTGACATCCCTCCAAAGCTTCCGGATATCGGTTCATGCGCCAGCAGGTATCAAAGCCCGCTCGTAAACGAAAGCGCCAGTGGTCGCCATACGAGAGTGCCTGTGTGTGGGCTTGAACGGCTTCTTCGAAGCGTTTGTCATGGCTCAGCAGCTGTCCGCGATCCATGAGAATGAACCCCCGTGCAGGAACTTCAGACTGTGGATTGGGCTCCCGCATAGGCTTGGGCCGCAATCGGCAAAAGCCTGCATCTCTTCACGGGAACCGCCCCAACGGGGTTTGAGGCGGTGCATATAGGCTTTGCGGATCAAGAACGAATTGGGCCAGTTAGCCAGCGCCCGCTCAACCAAAGGGGCCGATCGCTCCCAGAGGTGGGAGCCAACATTTCGATGGCGATGAGGGTCTCAAACTCCCCACGATGAGCTCGCCCTTTAGCTTGCAGAGCCGAGAGCCACGTCTTGGCCGGCGCTGCCAAGATTAAGCTCCATGTGCGCGAGCTGAGGTGGCGGAAGTGAAATCTTGCGCCCAGCGCGGGTGCCGCGGCTTTGCCCATGCGCCTGGACTGCAAAATACGATGCGCGCGCCAGCCGAGCGGGCCAGGACTGCGGTATTGACTGCTGCACCTCGCTGCAGCGCAAGCCGGCTTTCCATCGCCGGGTCATAAGCCCAAACGCGCAGAAAAGCCTTCTTCCAGGACCGTTTCCGGCACGAAATCCTTTTTCGTCAGCCATTCTTGAAGCGGTTCCAGGAGCGCGTCGAGCGCGGAGAAATTTCTCCCGCTGGAAGCAGAAGCCAGCACGCGCCGTCTCAGCAGCAGCGGATTCGATTGAGCTCGGGGCCGCGACCTGGCGTGAAGTGCTGCCGACCTCAGTTCCCGGAGTCGACTCTTCAGCTTGCACGGCAGCAGCGACTGATGGTATGCGGGTTTCTCCGGATGAGAGGGCATGCCACGGAAATCAAAGAACTGCCACCAGGATGACGTAGAGAAGATTCTGGTTCATGACGCCTCCAGAGCGGCCGCCAGAACAGTGCGAGCGAGCCATCGAAACTGCTAAGTGTGCCAATGAAAGCCCTATCGGAAGGCAAGGAGAGCCGATTTAGGCATTTCTCGCAGTTTCGGAGTAACAGAGCTGAGAGTTCGGTCGGCAGCGCCTGCGGGAGTTACAGAAGGGTTCCACGAAGGATGAATGCGGCGACTGTGAAGTAGATGACGAGGCCCGTGACATCCACAAGCGTGGCCACGAAGGGTGCAGAAGAGGCGGCTGGATCAAACCCGAGTCGGCGCAGGGCAAACGGAAGCAGCGAACCAGACAGTGTTCCCCAGATCACCACTCCCATCAACGCCCCAGAGACGGTCCAGGCTACCAGTAGCCAATGCGGGCCGTAAATATCCGAAAACTCTGACCAGATGGCAATGCGGAGAGAAGCCAATCGGACCCAATGCACAGAACCGAAGTGCCAGGCCTGAGAGGAGTTCGCGGCGCGAGAACTCGGTACCAGTCCCTTAGTGTTAGCTCCCCGAGCGCCAGCGCGCGGATGACCAGGGTTGAGGCTTGCGAACCTGAGTTGCCCCCGCTGGAGATAATGAGGGGGGATGAAGAGAGGCCAGGACAACAGCCCGTGCGATTTCTCTTCTCGAAGTATCCCATCGCGGTTGCGGTCAGCTATCTCGCCCAGAACAGCAGCACCAGCCAGCCCGCACGCTTGCGAATCATCTTCGCGAACGGAAATCTGCAAATAGGGTTCATCGAAGAGCTTCCATGCCGCCAATCTTTTGAATGTCCTCGGTTGCCGCGTGCCTCAGCGCATGTCCAGCACGTCGTCCGCCGTAATAATGCCCACCAGCCGGCCATCCGCTTCGACCACCGGGAGCACCGGTGCGATCTTCCCCCGGCGGAACACGGCCACAGCGGTATCTATTGGAGTCGCGTGACGTTCAGAGCGACGAAGTGTCTGTCCATCAATTCCGCGATGCGGGCCGTTAGAGGTGCGCCAGAAGGAGATCGCTAATCGCGGATGTCGTCCAACAACACGCCGCGTTCATCCAGGACGTAGAGCGCATTAATCGTTTCTCGGTCACGACCGTAGACTCGCACATGATCGAGCGTCTGCTGAACAGTCCAGTCAGGCCGAATCGCCAGATAAGCGGGCGTCATCAGCCGCCCGGCGCTGTCTTCCGGATATTCAAGGAGTGACTTCGCGGTGCTGCGCTTTTGTGGTGCGAGCAAGCGAAGGGACTTCCCCAGACTCTTGAGCTTTCAGCTCTCCAGCAGCAAGCGTCAAATCGTCGTGCGGCAGAGCGTTGCAGCATCTCCCGCTGCTTCATCGTTCGCGAGCCGCTGCAGCAACCGCTGTTGGGCCGTAGGGATCATGTACTTGGAAATGCTGCCACGGCTTGCGGGCGGGAAAGATGGCGCAAGCGAGGGCTTGGTCAGCACGCCGGCAGGCTCTCCACGAGTTCAGCGGCAGGTCCGTCGGACTCCAATCCCGGACAATGCTCGGGAGCATTTTGAAGTCGCGATCACGGATGACCTGTCTGGCGTGAGGCAGCAGCTGATATCGGCGGACTGGCATGGTCGTTTGGCGGGCTGAGTTATCTAGGTTCCAGTCTCTCTTGCTGCCACTGATTGGCCTTTACGGGTTTTCGGGACGCGGGTCTCAAACGGCAAGCTTCCAGGGTTTCCTATACTTGGTCGAGAGCAGCTTTGCTCGGCTTGTTTGTTGCCTCTCAAGTTCCTCGGCCTTTGGATCCCAGAGTATGTGGCCTTTCGTGCGATAGAGCATGTTTCCGAGCTGGGCAACAGACGTGGACCGATGGCCGATCTCGATGTCGCAAATCGGCAACTGGCGGCTCTTGAGGCAGTCGAGAAATTCCGGCTGTGCGCCAGATTGTGATTGTTCGGACTCTTTTCAGAGACAGGTCTCGCATCGGTTGACGCCTTTGGGTGTCTTTTCTGGAACGATCTCGAATCCGGCACTGGTCCAGGAACATTGTTCCCAGCGAACCGTGGAAGCAGATGCCGTAGCCATGGCCGTCGAGCCGGGCGCCATTGCACTCGCGATTCTCATACACACAGACGAAGCCGGGGTATTGATGCGTCACCTGCAACGTGTCGGGTGTTTCGCGATTGTCCTGCAGGTAAAGCTTGCCTCCTGGGCCGCGATCTCTGAAGGGCCGTCCACGTTCATTGCCCACTGAACGATGTCCAGCAGGTGGTACACCCCAGTCCGTCATCATGCCTCCGGCGTAATGCCAGAACCAGCGGAAGCTGGAGAATCGCTCAGGGTGAACTCCGAAGCGGCTCGCGTTAAACGGCACCTTCGGTGCAGGCCCCAGCCACAGATCCCAATCCAAGTCCGGTGGCGGATCTCCGTCCGGCGGATTTCCAATCCCTTCAGGGTAACTGTTGCCGTAGTTCCAGGTGCGGATGAAGCTCACCTTTCCGATGGCGCCATTTCGAATCAGGTCTACGGCTTTCTGAAAATGGAGCCCGGATCGCTGCTGAGTGCCTACCTGAACGATGCGCTTGTAGCGACGTGCTGCCCCTCCACCATATGCCTGCCTTCTTCGAGGATATACCGAAACCGGCTTCTCCACGTAAACGTCTTTGCCGGCCTGGCAGGCGAGAATGATGTGTGCAGGGGTGCCAATGGTCTGGAGAGGCGACCACAACCGCCTGATTTCCTTCATGTCCAGAAGCTGTCGAAAATCCTTCAACGTTTTTGCTTTGCTGCCAGCAATCTTCGCAGCCGCGTTCAGATTCGTCCCATACACATCACAGACCGCGGCTACTTCTACCTCAGGATGCTTCATGAAGGTTGTGAGGTTGGACTGCCCCATGCGGCCTGTGCCGATGAAGCCGATGGTCACTTTGTCGTTCGGCCTTACTGTGGAACTCGACGAAGACTGAGCGAAAGTTGGAGCTGATCTCAGGCCAGCGCCTGCAAGAGCAGCCAGACTGCTCTTGCGAAGGAAGTCGCGACGTTGCATTTTCATGGATTCTTCCTTACGTGGAGGAAACCTTGGAATGGCGTGTTGCACGGAAGGGAACACGAATGATCAATGACGAAGCCAGAATACTAGACAAGCCCGAAGTCCGAAATCCGAATGACGAAACGCTTCGCTTGTTCACCAGAGACTCGTCATTCGGATTTCGTCTTTCACCTCCGTTCCAGTCGTTCACTTCGACCCACTGTGCCTATGTCACCAACTTCCACGGTGCGCGATAGTCGCGCATCACATAACTCTGTGCTTCTTTGTCGCCAATAATCATTTCCTTATCCACATCCCACTTCACCTGGCGGCCCAGTCGCTGCGCGATGTTTCCGAGGTGACAAGCAATCATGGAATTGTGGCCGATCTCCACATCCGAGTTAGGCCGCTTGCGAGAACGCATACAGTCGATGAAGTTCTGGACATGCAGCAAGTGCATATCGCCGGAGCTCGCGCGGCGCGGGACTCCTGCTGATTTGTAAATTCGCCCGGGTTTGTCGATGCGATCGGTTTCTGGAAAGACCTCCCAGCTGTTACGATCGACAACCAGGACCCCTTGCTCGCCGTGGAACTGCACGCCATGTTCACGGCCTTCCGGTCCGCGTCCAACGCCCAATGCATGCTCCCAAATCATACTGAAACCCGGGAACGCCCACATCACCTGCTGCGTATCCGGGGTCTCCATGGCGTCATTTGGGTATCCGAACTTACCGCCAATCGAAACCGCCGAGCTGGGCGCTTTGATGCCCATCGCCCAATTGGCGATGTCGATCATGTGCGCGCCCCAGTCGGTCATCAAGCCACCGGAATAGTCCCAGTACCAGCGGAAGGTGAAGTGGAACCGATTCAGATTGAAAGGCCGCTTTCGGGCGGGCCCGAGCCACATGTCGTAGTCCACGCCCGCAGGCGCCTGTCCGTCCGAGCTGCAATGGGGTTTCGCCTTTCCAATCAAGATACGCCCAGGCGCGCACGAGCCGTACCCGGCCGAGCTTTCCACTCTTTACGTAGTCAACGGCTTCGGTGGCAGTGCGCGCGCTGCGTTGCTGGAGTCCCCATCTGCACCACTCGATCGTGCTTGCGGGCCACGGCGACCATGACGCGGCCTTCGCCGATGCTGACGGAAAGAGGCTTCTCGACGTACACGTCCTTGCCTGCCTGGCACGCCATTACCGCTGGGAGCGCGTGCCAATGGTCCGGTGTCGCAACGATTACAGCCTCCAGTTCCTTCATGTCCAAGACCTTGCGGAAGTCGAACGTTTTGAGGCTCGGAGCCGCAGCCAATGCAGGTTCAAGAATCTCCTTGGCCGCTTTCGCGATTTGTGACTCATCCACATCGCAGAGCGCCGCACACCCACGTTTTTCACCTTCAGAAAGTCGCGCAGATCGCCGCGCCCCATACCCCCACATCCAATCAAGGCCACCCGAATGCGGTCGTTGGAGCCTAAGACTCGGGAATACGCTGCGGCCGAAATGGGCCGCGCGAAAAGGCGCTGCCGGCTGCTCCCAAACTAATGGACTGCTTAATGAATTTGCGTCGCGTTTTGTCTTTCATTGTCGCCTCCTTGCAAACTGGATGATTTCACGAATCAAAACCCTGAACGCCATTGCAACTTACCCAACTCCTTAACGATGCCTGGGGTATCGAATGAACGGCCTGGACTGTGGTGTGGGGCCTCCGGAATATTGCCTCGATCCCGCATAGAATAGGCGGTTTCGCTGTACCCCGCAACAAGAGAGTAGGAACCGGAAGCTCAGACCGAAAGCCAGTTGTGCTGGGATTTTCTCTCCAGCAGCGAGGCGAAACTGGCATTTGGGTCCAGTGTGAGGTTATGATTTTTTCAGTTGTTCTTCCAAGGGTTGACCATGATGTCGCGAAAGCGTTCTTCAGAGAAACGGCGGCGTTCACTGCTGGTGATTCCGTTATTAGGTTTGGTCCCTTGGTTGCACGTTGCCGATCCGCGCACAAAACGGCGAAGCAACGCCGCCTATTCTGCCTCCAAGTTCTCCCGACCAAATCCAGTATCGTTATGACGCAGCGTCGGGCGAGTGCCTCAATGCAGCCGGACAGAAGGGCACTAACGGGTGGGTCCTGGCTTCGTGCGCGGATCTCACAAAGGCGAACCTCAAAAGTTGGACCTTCGCGAAAGCGATCTGGCCGGTGCTCGACTGCACGGCGCAGACTTGGCAGGTACGGCCTTGATGGTGCCGTTCTGGCGAGGTGCTGGATCTGACGCAAGCCATCCTGGCGGATGCGCGAACTCTGTCGGGTGCTGATCTCAAAGGTGCTGTATTGGCTGAGGCAAAGTTGCTCAACTACGCTTCTCGACAAGGCGGATCTCTCTGGCGCGGACCTGCGGGCGCGGCCCTTCACCACTTGAGTTTGCGGACAACGACGCTGACATCGGCAAACCTATCGAAGGCAAAATTGCTTAAAGTCGATTTGAACGGGGTGGACCTGCGCCAGGTCAGGCTGAAAGGAGCGGATATTGCTTGGTCGAAATTGAACAAGGCAAAATCTCAGCGGCGTTGATCTGAGCGGAGCTGGTTTGATCTCGAACTGATAGGTGTCTTGCTCGAAAGGCTAATCTGGAGCATACAAATTTGTGCAGGCGGACTTCAGCGACGGCACGTTGATGGGGCCAGGTTCTATAAAGCCGAGCTCAGTCAAGCGAAGTTCTGCCGTGGCGCGCATGGAGAGCGCAGACTTCAGCGAGGCAAACCTGGTCGCATCCGACCTTAGCAACGGCAACCTTGGACAAGCCGCTTTGCGAGGAGCCAATCTCACGAACGCCAACCTCAGGGGCAGCCTCTTGCAGAGTGCGCTGACCTCTCGGAAGGCGCAACCTCTGTACGGATCCAGGATCTGCAGAAGGCCGACCTGCGCGGCGCAAATCTCCGGGATGGAGTCCGTTGGCGAAGCCGGACAAACGCTGGCTTTTCGGGCTTTGGATGTCAATTTCCGAACCGCAAATCTCACAGGGGCGGTATTCGACGCGAATACTCAGTTACCTTTCGATGCGCGTGAAGCTGCAAGCCGTAAGATGGTGGGGCATCGGGGTTGCGAAGAGTTCTGCAAAACCAACTGCGAAGAGTAGTAATCCACCAAAGAAGACCATCAAAGCCTGTACCGATCCAGATTGGCCCCAACTAATTCTCTGTCGTTGTCGCAGACATATTACTCAGTGGAGCGTGGGCGTTCTCTAGCGAGAGGCATGCGGATGGGTGTGCGCCCCGGATCGTGGCGTCACTAACTGAGAGAAGGGGGCGAATCAGTTTCTGCGGTACAGCACCCTCACCTCAACAGTTTGCATTCCGTCAAGCGGCTCTTAACGCTGGTCACGGAAGCCTCTTCGACGCGGTAGTGATCGGATTGCGGTTCAAAGCTAACATGGAGAGGTTGTTGTTCGGCGACTGGTCTGAACAACGAGAATGAAAACTCGGATTTGTCGAGAAATAGGAGATGTGCTTTTTCGCTAAACGGTGCGCCAAACATGTCTTTGCCGCTGACAATAATCTCGGAATTGTCTGACACGGCGTTGGTTGTCATCGTGCACTCCTTTACAGTCCCAAGTCTAGGGCGCAAAGTTGGGGCCTGCAATCACCTAGTGTGTTGATTTTTGGTAGGAGGACTGGGCTAGTACCAACAGGGGGCCCAGCACAAATCCCCGAGCACTTAGGAAGATCACGAGCAGTTAAGTGATTTGTTAATGAATCCCTTATGCCGGAAGAAAGTAAAGGCAATTCAAATGGCCAAGTAGACCGCCAGTAGAAGAACGCCTTCCATCCAGTGCGATTCACCATCCTGGGCCACCAAGCGTCACCACGCCCACTGCCATAGCGACCGCCGAGCACCAAGCGGCGTAAACCGCAAATCCATTGGATTTCCAAACGCATAGCTCAGGAACACCAGGACGGGAGCGACGAAGAGCGCTACCTGAATCACTCGATCCGACGGCGATATTGATTGCCAGATCCATCTTGTTCTTCATCGCCATAAGAACGGCGGTGCTGTGCTCAGCCGCGTTGCCAATGACAGCAACTACGATGACGCCCACAGACTCAGTCAGACCCAAGGCATGCATGCCGTGGCCTCAACAGCACCGACACAGAAACTCGCTCACGATTGCCACGCCGGCGGTCGCCAGAAGCAGCACGGTGGCCTGATAAGCGGAGACTCCAACCCTTCTTGAATTCTTCGTGGGCTTGATGTTCGCCCTCGTCACCCAGAAACAGATCCTTGTGCGTCTTGAGCGAGAAGACCAGGCTCAAAACGTAGACCAGAAATAGAACGATTGCGATCTCGAGGCTCAGTCCCCGCTCCAACATCGTCTCTTGCGTTTGCGTAATCGACCCACTGCGCAGCCTATCTTCAGCGACCCAGTGGAATACCGCCGGGAATCAGCAGAGCGACAACGCTGAGTGCCAGGAGCGTTGAACCCAATCCCGGCAGCCGTGCGATTGAATCGTTGCTGCGTGAACTTCGCTCCGCCAACCAACACGCTCAGTCCCAGGACCAAAAGGACGTTTCCGATGATCGACCCGGTGATTGATGCCTTGACGACACCGTGCAACCCTTTGTGCAGCGCCAACGCAGCAATGATGAGTTCCGCTGCGTTTCCGAAAGTTGCATTGAGCAAGCCGCCAATGCCGGCACCCATCTTTTCCGCCAAATGCTCCGTGGCCTTGCCCATCAGCCCAGCCAGAGGGATGATCGCGAGACGAGGATGTGACAAAGATCGCGACAGGCGATGCGTGCGGTGAACTCGAGGAAAGCGGTCACGGGCAGGAAAACACAAGCAGCCAGTTTAACCAGTTCTCGGCGGCGAAGAATTTCTTCATACGCAAAAGGGTCTCGGAGGAGTGGTAAGCTCGGGGATGAGAAACGCCGGCGCATCATAGCATACTCATGAGAGCCCATCTTTGACGGTAAGAGGCTGCAGTAGGAACCACTCGAGGAAGAGGACAGTTGATCGTAAAAGGAGGACTCTGAGTCTTGAACACAGAACTTTTCCATCCAGCCCCTGAAGGACTTCCAGTTGCCATTCGTCCCCTCTCGTGGCAGTAGCGAAAATGCGTGAAAGCTTTGGAACGTTGCGATTGGAACAGCCTGGGCAGAGGTCGAATGGGGAACTGCTGCGGGCCGGTGCCCTTTGGCTCGTACGGATTTTGGACGAGTCCCACTCGATTGCTCAAGGGATCGATTCTGGCAGAAGGATCTTACTAGGCATGCACTGATGCATCGGAGCGAAGGCGACTTCAGCAATTCAAAATACTGGCACCGGCGGGTCGGCCGTCATGCGATCTTCCCAGCCTTGCTTGGTGCGGCACGACAGCTCGAAGTCAGTTCGAGGCTCAACGCTGGCAGCCGTATTCTCGAACTCTCGGACTGGGATCCGTTTCGGCTTGTGGACGCAATGGAGCAGGCAGCCCGGCGCGAAATCGGAGGATAGGGCTTTGCTCCAAGCCATTGCACGGGAAGAATACAATCTCTTGATGGGCTACTGCCTGTCACAGGTCTAGATTCCGGGCGGTATGCAAGTGCTACAAGTGGAAAGAGATCTTTCGACTATTCTAAGCGACCTGTTGTCTAAATGGGGTGTAGGACAAGGGAACTGCCCCAAGGGTGCACTCTCGACGGATGGAAAACACTTTGGATTCTGCCCTGTCGCAACCACGAGACCCTCACCAACAAAATGCCGAGAGTTCTCAGGAAGCGGCCTGGGTTGCCAGCAGCCAACGCGGGTGATGCGGTTTCATTCAACCGCCTTGTGCTGAAGTGGGAGCGGCCTATCTACAACCTCTCGTTACGAATGCTGCGTGACGCGGATGAGGCCGCTGAAGCAACTCAGGAAGTTTTTCTTCTGGCGTTCAAGGGCATCCGCCGGTTTCGATTGACGCACAGTTTTCGCACCTGGTTGTACCGCATTGCGGCAAACCATTGCACATCGCGGCTTCGAAAGCGCCCACCCGGAGTGCATTTGTCCTTGGATGGGTCGCACGGAAGGGACAGAGGCCGGACAAAGTCTTGCGGCGGCAGAGTGTCCTGAACGCGACTTCTTTCCGTCAGGAAAGTGACCATAGAGGTACGCCGGGCGCTTGAATGTCTGCAGCCAGAGCAGCATTGTCGTGGAACTGAAGTTCTTTCACAGCAGATGACGTTCGAAGCAGGTGCATTCGTCGTTCAAGCACCTTTGAGGCACAGGTAAAGTCCAGGCTTTACCATGGACTGGAGATTCTTAAGATTCGCCTTGCGCGGCGTGTGATGCGAGGTCAACCGAGTATGGGAGGTCGCTGATGAAATCCAATTGTGAGGAGGCGCGCAACTGGGTTCCGCGAGCCCTGATGAATGACTTGGCGCCGGAAGAGGAACAGGCTCTCAACGGGCACCTGGCAGAGTGTCCCGCTTGTGCTAGCGAACAACGGCTCTATATGGAAACCTTGGTCCAGGTCCGTGGCCGTTTCGTTTGACTCTCCAGTTCGGAGGCACTTCTTTGTCTATCCCGACGAGCGCAGTTCTTCAGTCATGGAGTTCTTGCGAGGTTTGGCTCGGAGTTGGAAGGTGGCTGCCAGCGTGGCGGTCCGACGATGGTGGTCTTTGCGCGGCCTCATTGCGGCGCGGCTTCAACTCCGAGTGGAGCAGGGAGTCTATACCTTCAGTTTTGGCCGCCCTTTGCCACCGGCAGTTCCGGTAAATAATTCAGCAGTTGAGATTCAGGCTCTAAGGGCAGAGCTGACTCGATTGCTCGCAGCACGATCGAATACCGAGCGGGCGGAATGGATGAATGCACTGCGACAACAAATCAAGGAATCCGATCGGTACGGAGCACGACAAAAGCAGCAATGGAATGCGGCTCTGGCGTAAATCTCGAAGCCCGGTTGAACGACCGCATTGAAGATAGTGCAGTTACGCTGACGGCTGGCATGGAGCAATCTGCAAGCAACTGTCTTTCGGGCCTTGCAGCGCCAACGCCAGCAGGACTTGGGCGCTGGACGCGAATCCGGCTGGAACACCTCGCGACCCGAGGAGAACTGAAGAGACCAGGAGACGGACGAGATCTTGTCCACGTTGCTGCAGGTGGCGCGACTGCCGGAGAAGTGAGATACCTCAGCGGCGCGGAGTTGCGAGCGATGGCCCGCGCCTTTGCACGAGACACCGAGGGAGAAGAGGTATGAACGAGGGTTCACCTTGTGATTGTTGCGGTCGTTTGCGTCATGCTGTGGTCGCTGAACGAGCTTCAAGGCGCGCAGGTGCAGCCGTTCGATTTGCAGGAGATGTCAGCAGGAGCTGGAAATCATGAAAGGAATTCTCCGGACGACATTGGGATTCGCATCTCCAGGAGCTGGCTGCCGGCGCTGAAGAGCGACAAGGTGGTAAACCAAGCCAGCGACGAAGCGCTTCACGTTCGGACGCAGCGGGGACTTCAGCGTCAGGAGCGTTCTTATCTAGCCGGACAAGGTGCGGTGCTTTACCAATTCCCACTTCCGGCGTCCGCGATATGCTACGCGCACGACAAGGGAACGTGGGATTTGCCTTTGCGGGTGCAGATATGAAGGAGATGGGTCTGAATGGAGAATGGATGAGCAGCTAAGGAAACCAGCTCAATGAGCTGAACGTCGAGCTGAAGGACAACTTTGGCTTTGATGCAGTTGCAGCGCTTGGCTGCAGTGCCAAGAGCTCCGTCACCGCCGGTGCCGCTCTGCCCCGGCAGTCCTCGCCAGTTCCTGCAGCAGCCTGTCCCGCGAGCCTCCCGCAGGCGAAGGAAGTGTCCAGAAGCGGCTGCAGCCCGGGAAAAGCAGCTTAGGCAGAAGCTTGCAGAGCCCAAGATCGGGTAAAGCGAACGCGGCGAGGAGGATGTGAAGCCAGGCGAAAGCGCAAATTTCGTGAGAGCCTGTCGCAGCTGAAGACCTTCCTGATGGAAGCTATGGCTAATCACGGGGATTCATTGACCGTGGTCAAGCTGGGCGAGTACGTGAACTCTTGTTATCGTTGACGAAGGAAACCGCTGGTTCGGCGATGACTCCGGCGATCGTAGCCCAAGCGAGAGATTCTTATCGGTTCAAAAATCGGTCGATTACAGACTACAAGACCGGCAAACTGGAGCCTGGATGCCTTCAAACAGAAAGTATTGAACTACGTGAACTGAAGGAGTTGGCATCCTACCGAAGTCAGATCGGAGCTCCCCTCGCTCAGCTGAGTTTCGGCCACTCTGCGCTTGAGCGCGGGTGCTAGTCCTGACTGGCCCGAAAACAACTCACCCCTTGCATCCAAATCGAAATTCCTCGTCCAGCGCCTGCAGCTGATTGCCCGGAGCGCCCGGGCTGCGAGCGATCACCTTTCCCACGGACTCAAAAAGCAACATCGTCCGGATCTAAGTCGTCGGAATTGCTGGCGTCTTGACTCGGCCATCGTAGCGATCCGTTGTTCCGACCCATCTTGCCCTGAGCCTGTCTTGACTTGGACAAACCTATGCTTTAGGCTTCAAAGCTGCGTTTCACCGACGACGCTCCGTGGGCGAGGAAAGGCATCTAGTGGCATCCGGCAAGCTTGCGCTATTGATTCAGGGTGAAGATCAACCGGGCGTTTTGTTCCAGTTGACTCTGAGTGATTGCGTCGCACCAAGCGAACATCACAACCATCGACATCATCGGGAAACCTCTGGGAAGCGAGCGTTTACCTCGAACTGCAGGATGTGGTGGATTCTGCTCAGCTCGTGAATGATCTGCAGGCCCTGCCGGTCGTCAAGATCGATTGAGCCGATGGACACCTTCCAAAAGATCTACGGCAAACGCGTGATCATCATCGGTGGCGGGGCTCAGGTTGGCCAGGTTGCGCTCGGAGCCATCAGCGAGGCCGATAGGCACAACATTCGCGGAGAGCGGATTTCGGTCGACACGATCCCGCTGGTCGGAGAAACCGACCTAGCTGCTGCCGTTCGTGCCGTGGCGCGTCTTCCCGAGAGCCAGGGCGCTGGTGATGGCAGGGGCCCTTGATGGGTGGCGAGATTTCGAAGGCGGTCGCAGAAGTCCGTGAAAAGGGAATTCTCGTTCTATCTCTCGAATATGGCCGGCAGCGTCCCTGATGCGGCCGACCTTGTCGTCAGCGATCCTGTTCAGGCGAGGTGTCATGGCTGTGTTATGGCAATAGCCGACACGGCAAAGTTTGATATCCGACGGCAGCAAAGCCGGCGATATTGAAAGGACATGTTCCTGGTGTTTCGGGACACCTTGTGCTCATCGCATTCGTTTTTCCGCTGTTGCTTTTGACTTCTAACGATCTACTGCTCCTGGCGCCGATCAGCATTTGTAGACCAAAACCCTCATTAGGAACCTCCGGACCAACATGCAGTTCATGATTCTGAGCACTAGGTTCTGGCGCAGCTTCTCGCTGGCGTGCGCGGTCTGCGTGCGGGCTGACTCATGGAGCGCATTCGCGCAGGTCCACCAGTTCCGCAACTACACGGCCGCAGATGAGGAATGGACTGTCCGACAATTTTGTCTTCAGTATCCAACAGGACCGGCAGGGACGGCTGTGGTTTGCCACCTCGGCCGGAGTCAGCCGCTATGACGGCGCCGAGTTCAAGAACTTTTACGATGACGTGACGGTCTGGTCAACAACGCGGTGCGCGAGATCTACGAAGACCGTCAGGGACGGTTGTGGTTTCTCCACGACTCGGGGGGCTCAGTTGTCTTGAGATCGGCGCTCTCGAAGCGCGAAGCCCGTATTCAAGAACTACACACGGTTGAACGGCTTGCCACACGATTCCATCGAGTGGGTGCTGGAAGACAAGGTTGGGAACTTTTGATTGCCACACGCGGAGGCGGACTGAGCTATTTCGACGGCCGGAGCTTTCACAACTATGGCGAGGCTGACGGACTGACGGCGAAAAACCATCTGGGTCCTGTGCTTAGATCGACAGGGGAACGCTATGGATTGGCTCCAGTGAGGGATCTGCACTCTTTCGATGGCAAGAACCTTCAAGAACTATTCAACCCGTGACAGGACTGCCAAGTGGCTTCGTGGTCTCCAGTTTGCTTGTCGACAACCACGATAGGCTTTGGGTCGGCACCCGAAGGGATTGGGCTGGTTTGATGGAGCTCGTTTTCATCCGGTTGACCTTGGGATTAGGAGGCGATAGGTGTCCCGGCCATGCTGCAGATCGACGAGGGGCACTCTGGCTTGGCCTGTATGGACAAGGCTTTGAGGCAAACTGGAGGGCGGCAAGTTCACTCTCTACCAGCAGCAGAACTGGCCTCGCTCACGACGTCGGTGACTGCTCTGCTTGAAGACCGGGAAGGGAAACATCTGGATCGGAACTCAAGCGTGAGGGTGTCTCCAAATTTGCTGGAGAGCGGTTTGTCAATTACACCTCAGGCCCAAGGACTCGCTCGTGGGCTGGATCCACGCGATAGCTCAGGATTCGAAAGGGAATCTTTGGTTCGGCAGCCTCAGCGGCGGTCTCTGCAGAGTTCGATGGAAAGCGCTTCTCACGCAGCTGACGAACCGAACAAGGGCCCGTCTGGACGATTTAGGTGGAAGACATTCTCATCGATTCACAAGACTCGTGTTTACGTTGCGACTGATGGCGGGCTGAGCATTCTGGAGGGTGGACGATTTCGCAACTACACCACCAAAGAGGGCCTTCCCAGCAACATCCTCAAAGCTCTGGGCATGGACCATCAGGGCAACTGTGGATCGGCACCTCTGGAGAGGAGGCGGTTCGCATTTCGACGGCAAACACTTCACGCGCTAATCTTCCGACGATGGACTCCGCTCAACGACCGGATCAGCAGTCTGTGTGGGAGGATCTGTTCGCGTCGAATCTGGTTTGGTGACGTGACCAGGAGTCACCGTCCTCGAGGAGCGTGTCTTCGCCGCAGCTACAGCAGCAAAGACGGGCTGGGTGCCCGGCAAGGTTGGGAGCGATCACGGAAGATTCGAACGGCTCAGATGTGGTTCGGTACGGATTCCGGTTGTCATTTCGATGGCCGGAACTTCAAGACCTACTCAACGGCTGATGGCCTTCCCGATCAGTTCATCTCATTTCTTGCAGTTCGACCGGGCTGGCCGGCTCTGGATCGGCACGCGCAAAGGTACTTCCCGCAATTCGACCCATCGCGGGGGCGATTTCGCAACTTCAGCACTCGTGACGGCTTGCTGTCGAACGTCATGGTGGACGGAGTCCTGCCTTTGGACCGGGACGGCCAGTTATGGTTCGAAGCGGCTCTGGAGTCACCCGCTGTGACCCTGACTATCAGGATGGCGCGACCAGTAGCGCCCCTGGTCCATCTTGAAGACATTCGAGTATTTGACCAGACTGTTCCCGCACACGGCTCAACGAATTGCGCCCTGAAGAGAACGCAGTTATCGTTCATCTTCGTGGGACTTTCGTTTCGGGACGAAAGCCGGGTTCGGTATCGTTACTTCCTGGATGAACTTCGACTCCGGCTGGCAGCCTCCCCACCAGTCTTCACTTTGCCAAGTACACGAATGTCCCGCCGGGCCGTTACCGTTTCCACGTCCAATCCTCCAGCGATGAAGAAAACTGGAGCGATGCTGCGAGGGCATGACCTGCGCATTCTTCCGTTCTTCTATCAAACACCACTGTTCCTCAGCCTTGTACTCGTGGGCGGCGCGGGTTTGATATCGGGCATTTTCAAGTGGCGCGGTTCTGCGTATCCGCCGTCTGAACCAGGAGCTCGGAAGCCAACGTGCGCATTCGCACGCGCGAAGTAACGGAACAGAAGGAGCTCCTCGCCCAGACGAACCTGGAGCTTCAGGCGCTGCAGAACACCAGCACGGCGATTAGCGGCACCCTTGACAAAGTGGATTTGGGCAGGCTGATTCTCGAAGCGTCCATGTCCCTGCTGAACTGCCCAGGCGGGTTCCTGATTGACTACGTTTGGGCAACGCAGTCTCGTCCATGTCACTCAAGCACTGGGTCTGGCTTCCAAGCTCAAGGGTTTGACGCTTCCTGTCCGGGAAACGATCAGTTGGGACGTGATCGAGACTCGGGAAAGTCGTATTCTGCCCTGGGACGAAATTCGCGCACGCGTGACGCAGCCGGCCCTGCGAAAGATGCTGATCCCGTGTCAAATCGTCATGGTTCCGATGATCTCGAGCAATCGGGTTGTGGGCATACTTGCCTCTGGGTCGCGAAGACTCAAGCACTCCCTTTAACGAACGAGACTCTGTCTTTGTTAACGACTTTTGCCAACCAGGGCGGCTGTGGCGACACGCAACGCAGAACTTTATCAAGACATGCGCGCATCTGAATCTAAATATCGAACACTGGTTGAGCAGGCCGGAGATGCTATCTTTGTCATCGATGGGAATGGCTCTGCTGGATTCGGTGAATCCCATGGCGCTTAAGCTGCTCGGCTACACGGAGCAAGAATTTGCGCGACTCAACTTTCTGGATTTGGTAGGCCCTGAGTATCGCCAGCGCTTGACGGTGGAGTTGCAGCTCCTGGTTCAACGGGGAAGCCTGTTTGAGTCGGTGAATCTATCTGCACAAGGATGGCAGGTCGATTCCAGTCGAAATCAACACAGTGAGTTTAGGAAATGGATTCTATCAAGCTGATAGTACGCGACATCACCGTGCGCAAAAGACTGGAAGAGGATCTTGCCAAGCAGCGTGACCGCGGCCGAGGAGGCCAGCCGGCTGAAGTCGGAGTTTCTCGCCACCATCTCACATGAACTGCGAACCCCGTTACACGCCATCTTGAGTTATGCGGACTTCGGTCTGGAACGCGTAGGGACATGCGGACCGCGAGCGTGTTGAAGCGCTACTTCTTGAGATTCAGGATAGCGGCGCCCTGCTGCTTGAACTGATCAATGACTTGCTTGACCTGTCCAAGATCGAAGCAGGCAAATGCCTTACCGGCGCTCCACGTTGACCATGGGAGTTGTCGTGGATGATGCTCTCGTTACCGCGTTGCCCAACTCGGTCGAAGCAAAGGGTATTTCTCTCAATACCGCCTCGATTCCGAAAGAATGGCAGGTTTATGGCGACTACGAGATGCTGCTGCGTGTGTTCATCAATCTACTGGGCAACGCCATGAAGTTCACGCCAGCCGGGGACAGATCGAGGTCTTTGGACAAGCGCACAATGAGGGCTACCTCTTCGCAGTGCGGGACTCCGGGCTGGGAATTTATCCTGAAGAGATCGACGTGATTTTCGACAAATTCGTCCAGAGCAGTCCTGCACGCACAGAAGGGCAGCAGTGGCACAGGCCTCGGTCTGTCGATTTGCCGTGGAATCATTGAAGCCCACGAGGGACGCATCTGGGCGGAGAGCGCCGGCCCGAACCAGGGCAGCACCTTCTACTTCTTGCTCCCGCCCTACAGACAGAAGCCATGTCGAATGCAGCGCCACCAGCCTGAAATTATGCACTGTCCATCTGATCGTAGATTCTTCTGAAAAGGTACAGTACTTTGAACCGACAAAAATCCTGATTGTGGACGACAACCCGAAGAACCGTGCCATATGTGAAGAGATCTTCGAGGAAGACTTCGACTTGATCCACGCCGAGGACGGACGGCGGCCCTGCAACTGATTCGCGAACGGCACCCCGACGTCGTTCTCCTCGACGTCATGATGCCTGGCATCAACGGCTACGAAGTATGTCAGCGGATGAAAGCAGATGCCGAAACAGGGCATATTCCAGTGATCATTGTCTCTGCCAAGGGGCAAACCGACGAAATCATTGAAGGGTTCGACAGCCGCGCGGACGACTACATCGTGAAACCCTTCGTGAATTCCGAGTTGCGTGCGCGCGTGAGGGCAACCTCTGCGTCTGAAGCAGACGCAGGATGAGTTGCAGGCCGCAAACCGCAAATTACACGAGCATACGCGTAAGCTGGAAGAAGCCAACGAGCGGCTGAAGGAACTGGATCGGATCAAAGCTGGGTTCGCAGCCATGCTGGTTCACGACCTGCGATCGCCCCTCTCGGTCGTTCAAGTTACGCTGCAAATGCTCGAAAGCGATTCCCTGGTCGCCCAGTCGGAATACAAAGACACTCATTCGCGAGTCCCTGGCCAGCTGCAACGACTTGTTCGGAACTTACCAGCGACCTGATGGAGATTTTCGTTCAGAGTCCACGACGATGGTGCTTTCGCTGAGCCGGATGAGCCTTCAACGACTGGTTGAGGAACCGTTTCGGCAGGCCACCGTTCTTGCCAGCAAGAAGCGACATATCCCTCGATCTTCGACTTCCCGAAGAGCCGCTTGTAGTCAGAGCCGACAGCTATAAGTTACAGCGGGCTCTAACCAACCTGCTTTCCAATGCCGTGAAGTTCACGCCACGTGGGGGACGATTGGCCTCCATGTGGCGCCTTCTCAGTTCTTGGGTGGAGTAGACGTCTCTTCAGAGGTACTCATCGACGTGATCGATTCCGGTGACGGCATTCCGCCGCACGACCTTCCGTTCATCTTCGATCCCTACTATCAGGCCAACACTCAGAACTCCGGCATGGGAAGCGGCCTCGACTTGGCCATTGTCAAGAGGATTGTAGTTGCCCACGGCGGTGAAGTTTCCGTCAAGAGCAAGTTAGGGCAGGAAGCCGCTTCTCCATCCGGTTGCCGCTCGGCGTTCAGGGCGCTGAAGAGGATCTTGTCACCTCAGAGTGAGGTTATGCGCGAACCGACTCCGAGGCGCAGTGCTCCAGGTGAATTGAAGTCTGGAGAGTCCAAGCGGCGCTGCCACGCGATCTCTCGTGTTGCTGGGATCACCTACAAATCGTTGTATCGGACTTGAGTCACCCCAACCGTCATCGCGTTGACGGCCAGCGCTATGCCACATGACGACAAGGTCTCCCGGGCAGGCATGGATGGCCATGTCTCAAAGCCTCTTTGCAATGACGAACTGTTCAGTGAAATCGCGCGATCCGCAATCGTCATCCCTCTCCATGGTTCTCGCCTCGAAAGCCGCAACGCAGGTCACTCGGCAACACACCCGTAGAGGCAGACCAAGACAGGACACCGTTAGCACTTCACTCAGCCATTGTCCCTTCCTTGCCAGCCTTCCAGCGACCCGCTAGAATCGAACTACGTACGGATTTGCGAAGAGGATCGTCTTGCGCTGCCCTCGTTAAAACTTGTACTCGCAGGATTGCTTGGGTTGGCAATCATCGTTTGGCTTGTCGCTGGGACACTAGGCCAGGCAAGCAGTGAACCAGGCGCTTGGCCCGAAAGTTTGTTGAAGGCTCTGGAGGAGATTCGATTCGACCTGAAGCACGTCTATCGTGTCCGCGACCTCAGCGTGCGTCGTGATGCCATCACCTTGAACTTCGATCGGGGCCGCATCATCTTTCTGGAACCGGTGAACGGCGTTGTCACGGGGTTGCTCTTTTGGGGGCAGGGCACACTGGTGGCGACACCCCCACACAAGATTGAGAAACAGCAGCTCAATTTGTTCGCTGGTTCCCCCACGCTCAGTGAGCGCTTTGAGAAGCCTTTCTACGTTTTACCGACGAGACGCACGCTGAGCTGATCGCGCAGATCTCCCGCATCCCCCGAGGAAGAGCCCATCGATGAATCGGCCGGATTGACGCAGTTCCAGCAGCTTCTGCGGCGGGAAGTTCTCAGCAACTACCGGGTGCTGGCCGATCTTGCTGGACGGAAGAAAAGACCCTATGTTTTCGGGGAAGGTCGCTGGCGGCCGATTGGGCGTTATCGATCTGGCTTACGACCAGCGCAAGACCGAGGACGTGCACATCGGGCAGTTCCTGACGGAACATGAGCGGGCGATCTATAACAGTTGGTGCAGCTATTCCAGCCGTTCGAAGGAAGACGAAATCGCCCGAGGCGCATTTGTCTGGAAGCTCATTGATGTTCGCCACTACCGCATCGACACGGAGATTGACAGAAATGACCGGCTTTCCGGCTACGACCGAGGCCGAGTTTGTCTGCGAGCAGGACGACGAGTGGATGTTGACCTTCGATCTCTCGCGATTCCTCAAGGTGTCCAAAGTCGAGGACGAACTGGGGCGATCGCTGCGTTTCTTTCAGAACAGTGAAATGACCAAGGATGAAGAGATCAGCCGCCTCGGGCATGATGTCGTTATTGTCATGATGCCAGAGCCAATGCGCCGTGGCACCGTAAAGACACTCAAGTTCACCTACTCCGGAGAAGTGATTTCGCGAGTGGGAACCGGCATGTTTTACGTCGGCTCGCGCGGCAGTTGGTATCCGAACCTGGGAACGTCCGACCGTGCCCGCTATACGGTAAGCTTCAAACACCCCAAGCCGTTCACGATTGTGGCAACTGGGAACCTCGTTAGGTCCTGGGAAGAGGCTGATCGCCGATGCTCGCTCTGGACCACTGAAGAAGAGGTGCCCGTGGCAGGGTTCAACTACGGAGACTACAACCGAACCGTGGCGCCAGGAAGCAGCGTTCAAGTGGAAGTCTATGCCAACAAGGGAATCGACAACATGTATCAGGAAGTGATCAGCCGGATGGAATATGTGCGTGCGCGATGCAACGGCAGCAGGCAATGAATCCGCGCAACCGGAAGGACCCCTAGTCCAGCCGGCGATCCGTTTCCCGTGATGCCTAATTTCCTCGATTTCGACACGCACTCGCTTTGCCAAGGAGATTTCAACCCAAGTGGTTAGCACCGTGGGTTTCTTTGAGGACTACCTCGGAAAATATCCTTACCGAAAGCTCGCGGTCTCTCAGATTCCCGGGCGCTTCAGCCAGGGATGGCCGTCGCTGCTCTACGCTTCCAGCCTGTCCTTTTGAGTCCCTCCCAGCGTTCTCGTCTGGGGCTGGAAGGGAGACCGGGGAGGCGTTCTACCTGGAATGCCTGCATGCGCACGAGATCGCGCATCAATGGTGGGGAAACCAACTCGGTTGGAAGAGTTACCACGACCTTGGATGTTTGAGGGATTTAGCACCTACCTGGGCTATCTTTCCTTGCACGCGAAGTATCCTGAGGGAGACAATTTGCGGACTTGCTCCGGTTCGGCCGCGAGAAGTTGCTGGACAAGAATTCGGACGGGCAAACGCTTGAGAGTGCCGGCCCCATTTGGCTGGGTGGCCGCCTGGCTTCCCGAAGTTTCCCGCCGGCTACTCAACGCTGGTCTACGAAAAGGGTGCGTGGGTTTTACACATGCTGCGCTATTTGTTTTCGGATCCTGTCTCAGGCTCTGATGATCGCTTCAAGATTCTGCTGCGCGACTTTGTTACGTTCTTATGCTGGCGGCCTGGTGGAGACTGCCGACTTCCAAAAGATTGTGAACAAGCACATGTCCGCGCGAGTTGGATCTGGAGGGCAACCGGAAGCTCGACTGGTTTTCGACCAGTGGGTTTATGAAACCGGAATTCCGACCTATCGTCTGGACTCGTCGTTGGCCGCAACCAAAGGCGGTGGGTTTGTCCTGAAGGGCCGGATCAAGCAAGACAACGTCTCGGAGTACTTCATGATGCCAGTTGAAGTGTTCGGCCATTTTGGCCCGAACAAAGTTGTTCGGATCGGACGCGTGGTGGCCGCAGGCAAGGAAACCGATTTTCGGCTCAATCTCAAGACCAAGCCGCAGAAAAGTTACGCTGGACGAAAACCATCAGATTCTCTGTCACAACGAGACCTTGTAAGAGAAAGACCACGGCGCGGAAGTCGTTTGGTTTGACAACGTGCGCTCCGCGATTCTGGAGGTTCGCTGAGACTCGGATTGATATTCGGGCCGGCTTCAAGATGCTACTCGAACTGAGGCTGCGCCTGAGGTGGCAGCCCAGGCCGCGAGCCGGGCGGTGTCCAACCATGTGCTGAATGAGCATGGAGCTGTAAGCCAGTAGATCAGAGATCCGTACAGGCTGCCCGTGAAGGCAAACAGCCCCTGCAGGAAGCTTGCAGCGTACCGCGGATGAAAGCCACGACAGACTTCCAGAAGAGCCGCCGCCAGTCCACACCAGAAGCAACTCCAAAGAATGGACCTACCCTGGGTGATATTCCGGCGTCCGTGCGACTCCGCCACGATGTATCCAAGTAGCGTGAACGCCGCAAAGTATTCTGTAAGCCACCAAACAGGAACGAAGAATTGTTCGCCCAGGTTGTAGAATCCCCAAACGCCCGACCAATTCTGATATCGCGACGGCAACGGGCTGAGGGACAACAAGATCAGGTAAGCCGACATAAATAGGCCACACCCGCTTCAGCACAGGAATCTCAAAGCGTCTCTGATCGTTCTCTCTGAGCCAGGGAATCATGACGAGGGCACGAGTTGCCACTGCCACCAGAGCACTGCCTGAACACAACTAGGGCGGGTGATTCCGAAACACGAGGCAAGCTCCCGATCAGAAACCATCCAGTCGCGCTCAAGACAACCCACTTCGACCGCGACGCCCCGGACGATTCCAGCAGGTGCAGATAGACCGCCGAGACGATGAGACATCCGCAGAGGCCGAGAAGCAGTGCCAGACCGTGGTGGAAAGAGTCGCTTTCCAGCCGCCAGACCATTCAGCCAAATCAGCGGAATCAAGAGGTAGACAACGTTCATCAGGGGCAGTTCCAGAGCCAGAGCTGCCAATCCATCGGTTGCTCAACTGACGCTGCACGCTTTCCGACGAGCAGTGCTCCCAGCCATGCTCCCGATCCCATTTGTCAGGACGTCCATGGGTGAAGGGAATCGCTCCGCGAGGAAGATCTGAGCCACTTCGATTGCGCAACTGAGGCCCAGCCCGAGTCCAAGAACTCGTAGAATCGAGTCTTCCGGACGTATCAGCTTGTAAAGAAATCCGAGGGGAAGAAAGAACAGCACATTCAGCAAGGTATCGGACCAGCCGCCAAACCAAAGGAAGTGGATCCGTTCCGGCCACTGAAAGCGGAAAGGGAACAGGGTAATGACCAAAGTGATCAACACAACATAGCTGAAGAGTGCCCAGCCCAAGGCGGGTTCCTTGGCGACGTAGATCTCATGGACAGGCCTTTGTTGGTACTTCGGCCCGACGTGTGAGTCGCGGCTCCGGTCAGAGGGCAGTAGCAACGGCTCTTGGAACCTGCCGGGCTATCGGGCTGAGAATCTTCAAGAACCCAGCCATTTCTTTCGAATGCACATCAATGGCGGGAAGCTGCCGAGGTCGGCGCAGTAGGACACGTGGCAGCGGCCTATGGCTTCCAACGGAGCACGGGGCGGCGTGCAGCCTGGACTTCGTCCAAGCGTTTTATCCTTGTGGTATGTGGGGCGTGGTGGAAGCAAGTCCGGGTTACTTCTCGGCTTCAGCTGCAATCTCCTTCATCGCGTCTACAAAGAGATCGAGTTCTTCCTTTCCTTCTGTTTCGGTGGGCTCGATCATCAAGGCACCGGAACAATGAGGGGGAATGCCACGGTTGGGGATGAAATCCATAGTCCATCAGTCGCTTGGCAATGTCCATGACGGAAACGTGTTGCGGCGCCTGCTTTTTGTTTGAGAACACGACTTCGTGCTAGCACAGGCTCGTCGTAGGGAAGATCGTTAGTAATCCCGAAGCTTGTGCTTGATGTAGTTGGCGTTCAGCACAGCCACTGAGCTCGTTTCTCGAAGTCCGTCCGGCCCGTTGGCCAGGATATAAGCAAAGGGCACGAACCAAGGTTCCAAAGTTGCCGTAGAAGGCCTTTCACTTTTGCTAATTGAGCGTGGCCGATCGTGATCGAGAAAGTACTTGCCTTGCAGATTGCGCCCGACAACTGGGGCAAGGGGGAGATAACGGCTCCAGGATCTTCTTGATCGCCACGGGTCCGGCGCCGGGCCCGCCTCCACCGTGCAGCGTTGACATGGTCTTTGTGAAGATTCATGTGCATGACATCAATGCCAAAGTCGCCAGGCCGCGTGAGACCCATGAGGGCGTTCAGATTGGCCCCGTCCATGTAAACCAGTCCACCGCGCTGGTGCACGATTTCGGCGATGCGTAGTATGTTCTTTTCAAAGATTCCCAACGTGTTCGGATTTGTCAGCATCAACGCAGCCACATCGTCGTTCATGGCCAACCTCGAGCGCTCGAGGCTAACGCATCCGTGGGCATCTGACTTCAAACTTTCCACTTTGTATCCGGCAATCACCGCGCTGGCGGGATTGGTCCCGTGGGCAGAATCCGGAATCAGGACTTTCTGACGCGGATTCCCCTCGCTCCGTCAGACAAGCCCTGATCATCATCACACCAGCCAGCTCACCACTGGCGCCGGCTGGAGGCTGCAGACTGACCGCGTCCATTCCAGTGACTTCTGCCAGCAGGTCACCGAGCGTCTTCAATATTTCGAGATTGCCCTGACCAGTGCTTCCGGAGCAAGCGGATGCGTTGCAGCAATTCCTTCCAGCCGCGCTACACGCTCGTTGATCTTCGGGTTGTACTTCATCGGTGCAGGATCCCAGCGGATACATGCCGGCATCGATGCTGTAATTCCAGCTGGAAAGGCGGGTGAAATGGCGGACCACATCCATCTCGCTGACTTCCGGAAAATCGGCGATCCGTTCGCGCACATTGTTGCTTCCCAAAGCGACTGTCAGATCGGCAGCAGGAACATCGAGTGCAGGCAGGTCGTAGCCAACGCGACCGGGAGAACTACGCTCAAAAATCAGATCCTTCATTCTGATTAACGTGCGGTGTTGATTTGCGAATGGGCATGGTTTCTTAGATCCCGACAAAGCCCGCTTTGGAAGGTGCTCTCAATAAGACGACAGTCTGGATTTCATCAAAGGCTGAATTGACTGGGCGGCGGCGTTCAACCCGGGAATGCGGCACTGGCAGAAGATTCCATCGGCAGATTCATCGCTGGCGGTCCTGAGGTAGTCCAGGCTCGGCGACAACCGCATCGTCTTCCTCCCATGATTCACGCAGGCAGTCCACTTCAACACAAAGAACACCTGGATATCCTTGGGCCTGCAAGACCCTCATCACTCCCTGAATATCCACGACACCCTGGCCAGCCGGCACGCTTTCCCAGAAATTCCATTCCTCTGGCGAACCTCCGCGGCGGGGACTCAGGTCTTTGATGTGCGTCGCGTGAATGTAGGGCGCCAACAGCTTCGCTTCCTCCACCGGATCTTCAAACAAGCGGAGGTGCGTTACCGGTATCGAAATTGACTCCGAAGTTCGCTGATGCGACGTCTTCGATGAGTTGCAGTATCTCGCGTGCCGTGAAATCAATGTGGTTTTCCATGGCCAGGATGACTCCTGGTCCGCGGCACACTTTCGTCGCTTCACGCAGCATACTGGCGAGTGCCGCAGCTGCGGCTCGTGAGGTTGATCTCGAAATCTGAGACTGCTGCTCACAATACGCATCACCTTGCACCCCAGCTCACTGGCAACAGAAGATCGAGCGCACCAAATCGGCCTAAGGCACCTGTGTTCGTTCCACCTTCCAGCCCATCTGGATGGCCCCAAGCAAGAACAACCTCCAACCGGTTCGCTTCAAGCCTCTCCTTCAGCCGCTCGCCAGAACCCGGGCGCTGAACCTGGCAGAAAACAGGTTTCCAGAGAAACGCCATCCACGCTGAAGCTCAGCCGCGCGCTCGGATAAAATCGTCGGCAGTCCATCGTTCCCGGCAGGGCTCTCGAAATGGGTAGACTTCTCCAAAGTAGCGATGGTAGCAGTAACTATCGATGCCTGATTTTCATGAACCGTATCTGCTCCTGAATGCAGGAAAGCTTCGTTCCAGGCCGGCGGCCGGGCGTAACAGTGATTCTCTGTTTGACTTATCGAGCCGCTGTTCAGGCTTCAGGCGTAAAGCCCATGACAATGTCGAAGCGGGCAGCCAGCTCGCCAGAGCGCGAACCTTTCAGTAGGCGTAAGGGAATCATCAGAGAGTCCTTTCCCTTCGATGGCGGAAGTTTCTTGAGCACACCATCCGTTTCATTCAACGGTTCGCCTCTTTAGATAGCACTGCGTCGTAAATTTCTCGTGCCCTTTGAGCTTGATGGCGAAGTGGATGTGCGGACAGCGCCCGGGGTACGGAACGGGCTTGATAGTGCGAAACATGTAGCTCTCCCGGTTGAACCGGTGAGAAATCGGCCAAACCCTGAAAGTTGGTGTCGCGCTTGGTCATAGATTATCGCTCTTGGTATGGAGGTAGAGACCGTTCTTGTCAACCTGCCAAATCTCAACCAGCGCGTTTCGTATCGGCTCCCCACGCGAGTCCAGTATCCGTCCGCTGAGGTAGGTGATCTCGCCCACGGCCGGCGTCAAGGATTCGTTGATCACAATCAAGTCATTATCCGTGTCGAGCGGAAGCTTGTTTGGATAGAAGGCCCCTCGGTTTGCGCTGGAGTTCTTTACAAGCTCCGCGGCAAATGCTCCGCGGCACTGAAGGCTGCCGCCCCAAGGGCCAGAGTCGACAAGAAATTGCGGCGGCTGTCCAACAGGCTGAAACCATTAGCTGCTCTCTGTTCATTCCTTCACCATGTGACGGAGCCTCCTCGGATTCTATTGTTCTTCTGCTGGGAGGGGCGCTTCTGGCGCCAAGACAGGAGTGAGTTGCCTCTTTATATCACTGCCGCTTATCGATCCGCCATCACAGATTTCTGTTCAGATGCTGAATGGATCTCCGCTGCTCGGCATCGCACCGGCAGACTCGCACCCTCTGAGTCTTGAAATTCGACCTCCCACAGGAATAAAACTCCGGCTGGGAATCAACTCTGCAACTTTATTATTGCAACGGCCAATTTTCAGGGCGTATATTCGAGATACCTTTCAGTGTACGCCCGATCTCAAATGCTGCTCGGGTTCATAACCTTCTTCTCAGACCTGCCAACGACGGCAGTGACGGTTTCTGCATGTTGCTTTCGGGCAACAGCAACCCGCCACGGACTACTGACCGTCCGCTCTCCTGGCGACATAGGCAGATCGATTCTTCCACGAGCGTTTGCACTGGCACAGAGGCAATGGTTCCACTTCCTGGGAGGAAACTAGCCATGGCTCGGTCGTTATCGATTCACTCGTTTTTCGATTCGAAACATTCCAGTTTTGTTCGCTCTGTTTGCCCGCGTCTTCTGCCTGCGACAGCACAGACCTTGGCAGGCTCAAGCCTTCCGAGAGACAACGGCCACTGGAGACAACCCAGCCGAGGTGCCAGGCGTCCGCAAGATAGCTTGATTGTTGGCGTCAACCTGGATGCAGTGTCGATTCTCGTCACGGCGCGCAATACGAAGGGGGACTACATCTCAAGCTTGAAGGCGAACGACTTCCAGGTTCTCGAGGATGGTGATGAGCAACCCATCAGTTTTTCAAGCAGGACACGGTACCGGTGAACGTCGTTTTTCTTGTCGATGCCAGTTACAGTGTCAACGATGTCCTCCCCAATATCATTGACGCGGCTGTAACCTTTGCCGGCCATTTGCGGAAGGACGACAAGTACGCGGCAGTCATCTTCGCGCACAAGCCGATCAAAGTGCTTGATTGGACCACTGACCTGGCTTCGATGCAGAACATTCTGAAAAACATCAAAACTTTTGGCAAAAACAGCTCTTTACGACTCAATGGAGTATGTCATTGAGAACATGTTCGACAAGGTGCAAGGGAAGAAGGCCATCATCGTCCTGAGTGATGGAGTGGATAATTCCAGCACCAAATCGCTGGCTCGCGTGATGAAGCTGGCGGCGGAGCGGGAAGTTACGGTCTATCCCATCATTCACTCGTTTCCGCAATCACAGCATTTTAGAGAGATGGCTAAGAACAACCGAATTAAGCTGAAGAACGTCAGCAAGTACTTCCTCGCTTACATTGACGCCCAGAACGAGTTTCTCGACCTCGTCTCTCGCAATGGCGGACGCATCATTTTCTCAGCGGGCTATGCTGACCTGAAGAATATTTACGACGTGCTGGTTGAAGAATTGAAGAACCAGTATTCGCTCTCCTACGTTCCCACAAGCTCCAGAAACGTACCGGAAAAAGACTTCAAAGAAGTCACCGTGAAGCTCCGCAACCGGCCGGGCGAGGTTTTCGTTCGGCTTGGGTATATTCAGGAGCAATAGCTATCCAGCTCTCCGTGTGCCGGATGCACTCTGCATCCGGCACGTCAGCTGACAGTATCAAAATCTCACCGTGTCCCACCTATAATTTTTCCCCGATCAACCGCTCGCCAAGAATTTTTGCTCTGCTGTCTTAGCCAGATGGTGTCTTCAGCATTGCATTAAGTCCTACTGAATTGTACAGCTCCTTATCAGCAATTCTGCTGGTCACTCGCATGGCATCTTCGCTTGCACATAGCAATGGCATCCTTGGCTTCGATTTGGGTAGGTTCATCTTCTCGCAACGTATTTCCCTCCAACTAGATCCCTCCTGATTGATTGGAAAAGAAACTAACTCACTCTAAATCAAAGATGGGTTGACCCGCTTGAAGCCAAGGATTTTCGATCTCCGATCACCTCTTTCTTGTGAGCCTTGGCAGGCCGGAGCGCCAAGTTGACCTTGCCTTTTTGTTCAACCGACTAATATAACGCATTGTTGCTTGTGGTTCCAGTTCTCGCGAATCCTTTCTAACGTCTATCAATACTTTAGTTTAACGGAAATCATCCCAACGACGGAGCGAAATTGCATGAAGGTCTCCAATGCCCTCTGGAAAGACAGACTGACGGGGAAGCTGCCCGATGAACTGAGTCGAGAGATCGACATTTTCGAGACTCAGATTGTGCTGAGAAAGCAGGGGAAAGTGGAAGAGCGACTCTTCGCAGAAAGCCGGTTGAGAAGAGGCGTCTATGGGCAGCGTTACGACAATGGCCAACGACACGACGGGAAACAGGTGCAGCACCTCAGCTACCCGATGAAGAACCCAACCAAGGGGCCTCATACTTTATGGGACGCCCCAGGGATGCAGCGAATCAAGATTCCTTACGGGGGCTGAACGCAAATCAGTTGGAAGTGTTGGCCGATCTCGCAGAGGAATACTCCGACGGTATCGCGCACATTACGACCCGTCAGGACGTCCAGCTGCACTTTGTGCACATTGAAGACACTCCGACGGTCATGCGCAGGCTGGCGTCGGTTGGAATCACAACCCGTGAGGCTTGCGGTAACTCGGTCCGCAATGTGACGGCATGCCCGTATGCCGGAGTGTGCCCGGACGAGGCTTTCGACGTTACACCTTACGCCCGCGCGCTGTCACGATTTCTGCTCGGACATCCAGACTGCCAGGACTTTGGGCGGAAGTTCTAAGCCCTCCTTCAGCGGCGTTGTCATCAACACGCGTGCGGTCTGGTGAGCATGCATGACCTCGGGGTCATAGCAGAGACTCGCGTGGTCGATGGACAGGAAAAGAGAGGCCTCCGTCTTGTAGTCGGCGGAGGCTTGGGATCGGTTCCTTACCAGGCAAAACTGTTTGATGAATTTCTCGCGCCTGAAGAACTCCTTCCGATCACTCAGGCCATTGCCCGGGTTTTCGGCAGACTTGGGGAAAGAAGAACCGCAACCGCGCTCGAATCAAGTTCCTGGTACATGAGCTGGGGATCGACGAAGTTCAAAGATCTGGTGATGGAGGAGCGAAAGATCCTGCCGCACGACTCCAGGTGGACTGGAATACGTCGCGGATGCGATCAAGGCATCTGAACAACCTCTGGCAGCGGCGAGCCCAATGCCCGAAGGTGGTTCCGAGCAGTTTCAAGCGCTGGTTGAAGACCAACATTCGTCCACAAAAACAGGACGGCTACGTTGTCGCGACAGTGACGCTTCCCTTGGGCGATGTCACGCCGACGCAACTCCGGGCCTTGGCGGACATCGCCCGACGGTTCACGCGTGAAACGATTCGCACCACCGTAGAGCAGAATTTTGTCATCCGCTGGGTAAGCCAGGGAGATTTGCCAGCCTTGTTCGACGCGTTGGAAGCAGTTGGCCTTGGTGAGCCGGGTGCGGGCAGCATCGTTGACATCGTCGCATGCCCTGGAACGGACACGTGCAAACTCGGCATTTCTTCATCGCGTGGGTTGGCAGCGGAGTTGCGCACGCGGCTGGCGGCAAAGAGCATGCAGCTGGATGAGGCCATTCAGAATCTTCACATCAAGATCAGCGGTTGTTTCAACAGCTGCGGGCAACACCATGTTGCCGATCTTGGCTTCTACGGTGTGAGTCGCAAAGTGTCTGGATATGCGGTGCCGCATTTTCAGGTGGTACTCGGCGGAGAATGGACGAACAACGCAGGATCTTATGGACTGCCAATGGTAGCCATTCCTTCCAAGAACATTCCCGATCTTGTGGAACGCATCAGCGAACGATATGTGATGAGCCGTGAAAAGGCGAAAGCTTTAACCAGTTCGTCAAACGAATCGGTAAAGCCGAGGTTCGAAAGCTGGTTGAGGATCTCGTGCGCGTACCTGCCGATCGGGAAGACCGCTTCTATTTCAGTGATTGGGGGACCCACGTGAATACAGCATCGATGACATCGGCGTTGGAGATGTGCCGGAGAGGTAGTCTCCTCTATCGAATTCGATCTGGCGGCAGCAGAACGTGAGGTCTTCGAGGCTCAGTTGCTGCTCGAGCGAGGTGAAGCTCAAAAGGCCGGTCAGAACTGCGTACACTATCAATGGTGCGCGCGGCGAAAGCGCTGATCAAGAACTGAACCACTGGGACGTTCGAGACGAGCCGGAAGACATAGTGCTGGAGTTTCGCAAGCGCTTCTACGATACGGAGAAGTTCTTTCGATCCATTTGTCGGGGGCAAATTTGCCCAGTACTTGTTCGTGGCGCATGAGAAGGCAGGCCTGCCTTACTCCCCGGAAACCGCACATCATCTGGTTGAGGAGGCCCAGTTATTTATCGAAGCCTCTCACAGTTGCTACAATCGAATGGGACCCACAGGTAGCATCGGTCGTCAAAGTTTAAGAGGGTCCGACATCGGTCCTCCTGCAATGATTTTCGGACTGAGACCCAAAAATTCGCCAAGACTCGCTCGAAAGGGAACATGGAACTGCAGCACGTCAACGTCAAACTCTATCTCCAGGATCCCCAAGCCGTGAAGTTGGAAGCCTTGGTTCCTGTCTTTCATGGGTGGATTCAGAGCAAAGTCTGCGAAGAACTCATGATCGATGTTGCGGACTACCGTCATGTGCATGCTGGACCTGGAGTCGTGCTGGTTGGACATCAAGCGGACTACAGCGTTGACAACACAGACAACCGGTTGGGAGTCCGTTACAACCGGAAAGCAACGTTGGAGGGAAGCAATCGCGACCGCTTTTCGCAGGCGCTGCGTGCAACCGTGCGGGCATGCCAGCGTCTGGAGGCTGACGAGAAGCTGAGCGGCTTCTCTCCGCGTTAACCGTCAAGACGATGAAGCTGTTCGTAAACGATCGAATGCTGGCTCCAAACATCGGGACGTCTGACGGATTCTGTACAAGCGGAGTTAAGAGATTTTTTGAAGTATCGTTGGAGACGGTGAGTTTGAAATGAAGTTCGATAGCAATCCCGCAGCTTTGTTTGGGGTGGAAGTCGAGGACTGCCAAGCCACTGGAATTGGATGAGGTCTTGGCGCGGCTGAGTTAGATCGGCTGATCGGTGCAGGATCGCGTTTGTTCGGTAGTGTCTTGAGAAGATACAGAAAGGCCAAGGTCGCCGACCTTGGCCTTCGCTTTTGAGTGGCTTTAGTTGATCTATTGCGCGGGTCGTTTCAGCGACTCACCCGCTTGAGCAATCAAGCGTGTCGATGCCATCAAGAGTGTTGTTGTTTTTTGACTTGTACAATCGCTCGAGTTCAGTGCGGCGCTGAGCCTCGGTAACGCCTTTCAGGTAGACCGACTTTGCCAGCGAATCAATGGCCTTGTCGCGCATCTCAGGAAAGCGTTTCTCGCTCTCCTGCGACTTCTCCTTCAACTCCAGCAGCTTCTTTTGCTTTTCGTCCTTTACAGCTGCTATCTTGCGCATTCTGCAGCTCGGTTTGAGCCTGGTTCATTGCTGCGCACCAGCTCATTCAACTCCTTCGCCATGTTCCTTGCCAGGAAGGTGTATGCGATTCCCAACCGGTAGAAATCAATCGGATTGGTCTTGGTCAGGTTCGTTGAGATCTCGTACTGCTTGCTGGCCTTGTCATACTCCTTCTTATTCAAGTGCACGAGGCCAATCGATGAGTTGACCGTTGCCAGCAGTTTGTTCTTTCTCAGCTTCGTCCACTGCTCATCAGTGATTGGGGCGTCTGTGCCGGCTTTTGGAGTGCTTCAATCTCGGCCTTCGCCCGATTGGAATAGTCAGCGCCTTGTCGAGCTGCTGCTGCCTTCTTGTCTTCCTTCCGTTGGAAGTCGCTCCGGCAGGATGCTGGAGAGGGTCAGCAGCGAGGGAAGATCCTTGGGGTCAATTGCCAGCAGCTTGTCGCCGTATTCCGACGAGTTTTCGCAAAATCATTCTTCTGCTGGTAGGAAGTCATCATCCGCTGCATGACGAACTTCTTGGTGTTGTTGTCGGCTTGAGGAAAGTCTTTGGAAAACTTTCTCGCCGGTCTCCACGACCTTGTCAACCGCGACTTTGCCCAGACGCGCATAGCTGTCTATCTGCATCTGGTAAACAAACATCTTGAATTCGGTTTCCGGGTGATCGGCCAGAAATCTTCGCGGCCAGCTCGACCTTTCTTGGCAGGGGCTCCCTCGCTGTAGAGAGCCATATAGGCGTCGTATTCATCCTTCGGTTTTGGCTTGAGGCTGCTTCCGTTCCCGCGGCGGCGCCCGTGAAAAGAGCGGGCGACACTCAGGCTTAGCAACAAACAAGCTGCTAGATGCTACTGGCAGCCCACTTCTTGAAACTAAACATAACTTTCAGCCTCCTTGATTGCTTCCCCGACTCGCAGGGAATGCTCATTCTCGATGTCCCAAGAACTACTCGAACTCCATTGAAAGATTCCAGTCCTCGGCACCCAAACGGGGCCATTTCATACCTTAGACAGCAGAAATCAGGTAATCGGTTGTAAGGCACCGGGCAACACTTTTCGGTAGAGGAGGTCCACTTCTTAGTTTGCTATCTCCAAAAGCTAGACTTGCTCTACTTAAATGAAGGAACCAGAGTGTAAACCAAGGCTCTAATGAACGCAAGATCGATTCAAGCAGTTTTTGTGAGATTTTTCCAGGGAAGAACTGACTGATGTTCCAGTGACCCATCCGAGGGTACCGTCGTGTCAGCTTGCTGGTCGTTTGAGAGCCAAATGGTTTATATTGCGTTGCGCTACATCTGGACAATGGGCTCCGCTTGCTCCGGAACGTGAGAGAACGATAGCAAAGCGGCGAGACAGTCGACGGATGGTTGAACGCGAACGGCGCTGGTAGCAGGAGTTCTGCAGCGTTTGGCCTTCATGTGGAAAGGGAATGATGAAACACAAGATTACGCTAATTCCTGGCGATGCGCATCGGCCCAGAGGTTACCGCAGCAACACTGAAGGTGACTCGAAGCCGCAGGCCTCGAGGTCGAATGGGAAACCATCAACGCAGGTGCCGACGCCTTTGAGAAGCACGGCAAGTATCTTCCTGACGAACTGATGGACTCGATTCAACGCACTCGTGTGGCTATCAAGGGGCCCCATTACCGACGCCGATCGGCAAAGGATTTGCAGCATTAACGTGGCTCTACGCAAGGCATTGACGCTGTACGCCAATTTCAGGCCGATCAAGAATCTTGCCCGGCGTCAAGACCCGGCTTTGACAACGTGGACATCATCGTGGTTCGTGAAAACACCGAGGATCTTTACTCGGGCCTGGAGCATGTCGTTGTGCCGGGTGTCGTGGAAAGTTTGAAAATCATTACGGCGGAAGCCTCCGACCAGGATTTGCCCGATTTGCGTTTGAGTATACGCGCAAGCATGGGCGCAAGAAGATCGCAGCCATTCACAAAGCCAACATCATGAAACCGAGCGACGGGCTCTTTTTGGAATTGCGTCCGAAACATCGCGCAACTGTACCCTGGAAATCATCTACGAAGAAATGATTGTAGACAAACACTTGCATGCAGATGGTGTCTCGATCCTCAGCAATTCGATGTCGATGTTGCTGGAGAACCTCTACGGAGATATTGTCAGCGACTCTCGGTGCAGGACCTGCTGGCGGGCTGAGGCTGCGTGCCCGGAGCGAACTTGGGAGAGAGCTGGTGCAATCTTTGAACCTGTTCACGGCAGCGCGCCTAAGATCGCCGGAAAGAACATGGCGCAACCCGACCGCGATGCTGCTTTCAGCGGCTCCTGATGTTTCAGCACCTCGGAGAAGGCTGAAAAGGCGGCCTTGATCGCTTCGGCCGTCGAGAAGGTCTACGCCAACGGAAAACTGCGACACGGCAGATCTCGGAGGCGAACTCATCAACGTCGCAATTTACTCGATGCTGGTCGTGCAACATCATCGTGAACTGAGGGTCAGCCTGCGCCACTGCGAGAACACTCTGTCATCCTGGCATGAAAGCCGAATCCGGCACAGGAATGAAATAGCCGCTGCCACGCGGATTGCTTCTACCGGGTTGAAGATCCTTCTGAACGACCTGTCCAGAGCTAGTAGCCGACTCATTCTTTCCCTCCAACTTGATGCAATGAATTCTTGAAGTGCTTCAAGCTCTCAACGAAGCCTTCGGCTTCACTGACTTCTCGTGAGTGGCCAGGAAGAGGTCATCGCGAGCATCCTGGCGCGGCAGGATGTGCTGGCTGTCATGCCCACCGGTAGCGGTAAATCACTCGTGCTAACAGTTGCCTGGCGTTGCTCTTTCCCGGAATCACCCTCGTCGTTTCTCCGCTTCATTGCGCTGGATGAAGGATCAGGTAGACGCCCTTGGTGCGCCGCGGGATTCCTGCGAGCTTCGTCAACAGCACGCTCAGCCTGGATCAACAGCAGCAGCGCATCGCACAGATGCGCGAGGGACAGCTGCGAATCGTGTATGTCGCGCCCTGAACGATTTCGGAAACCAGCCGTTTCATGGAGGGCATCCGCGGATGCTCTGTTTCTCTCTCGCAGTCGACGAAGCGCACTGCGTTTCAGAATGGGGCCACGACTTTCGCCCGGACTATCTGCGGCTGAAGGAGGCCATCGCCCGGCTGCAACGCCCATGCGTTGCGGCCCTGACTGCGACGGCCACGCCCGACGGTCCCGCCGCGACATCGTGATCAACTCTGGTCTGCAGAAGCCGGCCCTGTTTGTCACCGGATTCGATCGTCCCAATCTCGATTTCCGCGGTCCAGGAGGTTTCGGGTGAGCCGGAGAAACTGGACGCCATTCGCAGCGTTGCTCCACCGAGGCATGAATCGAGGAATCATTTACGCCGCCACGCGCAAGAATGTAGAGAAAGTGACTGCCGAGCTTCAATCGGCTGGATACCGAATTGGGAGCTACCACGCCGGACTGGAGCTCGATGTTCGCAAGCAAACGCAGGAACGATTCATGAGCGGCGACCTTCCCATGGTTGCCGCCACAAATGCGTTCGGCATGGGAATCGACAAGCGCCGACTTGCGATTCATAGTTCACTACGATGTTCCAGGCTCGTTGGAAGCTTACTTATCAAGAAGTGGGGCGCGCAGGGCGGACGGGCAGCCCGCAACCTGCCTGCTGTTGTTCAACTTCGCCGACACGTTCACGCAGGAGTTCTTCATCGAAGGCAGTTGCCCGCCGCTGGACCTTATTCATGAGGTTTACCAGACGATCTGCCGGTTCAGAACCGATGACATCGAAGTAACGGTTCGTGAGCTGGCGGAACTTGCCGCTCATAAGAAGGCCAATGAGATGGCTGTCTCTTCGTCACTCAAGTTGCTCGAAAAGGCGGGCTATATTGAACGTGGCACGGAAGGTCACCATCAGGGACGGATCACACTGCTGGAGCCTCCAGACAAGCTGCGCGAACGCTGCAGTGGCAGCGAAGGGCCTTCAGCGCAGCATCCTCGACTACTGTCTGGAGGTGCTGCGTGGCAGGCAAGGCGAGTCGCGCAGTGTCGATTTGGAGGACATGGCCGGCGATCTTGACCTCACTAGCCGAACAGCTCAGGAGAGGGCTTTCTGCTCTGCATCAGGCGGGAAAGCTCGGCTACGCGGCGCCATTTCGTGGCCGGGGCCTCAGGGTGCTTCAAAGAGTGCCAGTAACTCGTCTGGAAGTGAATTACAGCGCGGTCGAACGAAGAGGCCAGTTTGAACGCAGACAGCTCAGAAAAATGGTGGACTATGCATACTCCCGAAGCTGCCTTCGACGTTTCATCCTCGAATACTTCGGCGAGAGTGTTTCGCACTCTGCAGTGCGGAAACTGTTCAAGCTGCAAAACGGCTTCGAACAGTGGAACGGCCAGACCGCTGAGTGATCCCGAGATCGTATTCGTAAAGAAATGCCTCAGTTGCGCGGCTCGGATGAAGGGCCGCTTTGGGAAGATGCGGATTGCTCAGGTGCTGACCGGCTCGCGGTTGAAGGTGCTCGAAGAACTGCAACTCACACGGCTGTCCACGTACGGCCTGCTCAAAGACCTTTACCCAACCTGAAGTCCTGTCCGTGTTGGATGCACTGGTCGGTCGCGGGATTGCTGGAGACTGATGGGGACTGAGTATCCAGATGGTCAAGCTTACGGAGTCCGGACGCCGGGCGATGCTTGGGGCAGAGTCCAGTTCAGATGGTCTTCCCACTGGCCTTGTCTGACGACACGGAGGCGATTCAGAACTGGGCGTGAAGACGTCTCGCGCGCGCTGACGCGCCTTATCATCAAGAACTTTTCGAGTCATCTGCAAGACAGCTACGCCGAGAATGGGCTGAACAGTCGAAGCTGCCCCCGTTTGTCATCTTTCACGACGAGACTTTGAAGAGTATCAGCCGTTTACCGCCCGTGACCCTGGCGGATCTCGGGCCAAGTCAAGGGCGTCGGAAAACAGAAGCTGGAGACCTATGGCGTTGCGGTGACGAGTTTGGTGAAGCAATTTCTTGAACGACGGCCGGAGAGTCGGCCGTTCGCTCCGACCGTGGTCAACGAGCGGAGCTCTTGAGAGCTCGGAGAGTGACTCACTAAACATCGAGGAGACCTACAGATTGTGGCAGGATGGAAAGACACCAGACGAGATTGCACGCGCTCGGGAGCTGACTTGCTCCACCGTCCTCGGTCACCTGGAGGTTTTGATTTTGAAAGGCAGGCCGGTGGACTTATCGCGTATTGTTCCGGCAGAAAAGCAGCAGCACTCATTAAGGAAGCATCTGACTCGAGCGCAAGAGGATCGATTGTCATCGGTCAAAGAGCTTCTGCAGGAAGCAGCCACCTATGATGAGATACGGTTGGTGAAAGGCTGCGGCCCGGCAATCACTGCGAAAAAGCACCGCCGGATCGAGCTAAACTTCACGGCAGGCGCCCCATACAAGCCCTCATTCGATCCACTACTCTTCGATTTCACCCAGAAACCGCCGAAAAAGAGCGGCGTGAAAGAGGAGGTTGCGTGGCTCTGGAAACTGAGCCGGTCCAGCTTGAGTGCCGTAAGTTGAGTTTTCGAAGATCCTCGAGCAGACGCTTGCGCGGAGGGATAGCGATCGGCAGGTTTTTTCTCCAACAGAGCGGCGAAGGATCTTTGGTCCAACTCGTTCCGATTCCTGGATGAACTTCCGAGACTCTTCGGCAACTCTCTGGATTGGGATTTGACGATCAGAGTTCCTCACGGTCGGTTCCCTTCAAAGAGAAATTCTCCCGCCAGCAACTCATAGAGAATCACTCCGAGCGAAAAACAGATCTGAACGCTTGGCTGGCAGGTTCTCCTTGAATTTGTTCCGGGGCCTGGTAGGCAAAAGCGAGACAAACGGAGGACGTGGTAGGTGTTGGAGAATCACGGTCCAGGCTGGTCTGACGTGTCGGGACTCAGAGAACAAGATCTCTTCGGGAATAACGTCGAGCCCAAAATCCACCAGCTTGATGCTGGTCGTCAGAGCAGAAGAATCAAATTGTTGGATGTGAGTCGCCCATGAATCTGCATTCTCAGCTGATGAGCGCAATGCAGCGCCTCGGCGGTTTGCAGTGCCGACGCGAAGCGTGAAATCAGCCGTTGCAGCTCCTCGGCTATCTTCTGAAGCATTCCGGCCATACACAAACTCCAGAGGGACGATGGAAAGATCCTCGGCAGATCGATGGGATAGGTTCGGGCAATGGACGGGTGGTCAAGAGTTTCGGCAATTCGCAGTTTCTCCAGGAACTGGCGTTGCGACGCGGACTTTCGACCGTCAACGCGCCTCGCAGAAGCTTCGAACGCGAACGTTTGCCGCTTCGCTATATGCAACGATTTGTAGACGAAGCCTGTTTCACCAAGCTGGGTCCTGGCAAGAACGCGATAGCTTCCAATGTTCCTTCCGATCAACGGGTGTCATCGCATTTGCTCGCAGAGTGGCAACTAGCAAACCGAGAGATCAAGGCAACAGGAAGCAGCGTATCAGAAGAAGAAATACGAGCGCGGATGACCGATGTAGATCAAAGCGTGTGTAGCGGAGACGGCGGCGGACGCCAGGCCAAGCAACCAGCAAAACCAAAAGAATGAGCCACTTGAGTCCGGCTCAAGAACGTCGTCCTCCTCGGCAAGGTCGTCGTCGTCGAACTAGTGGCATTGATTCGCTGCATCACATGCCGAAATCAACCGCTCTGTGAACGCTTCTTCAATTGCTGAAACAGCAAATTGATGATGAGAAGCAATACCGCATACCCCGGAGTAGGCAAGACAGAAATCTTCCAGATGCGGCATTGCCAGGGAACACTGTAGCTGGCAGGTTTGTGTGTAATGAGGTTGAAGCCACAGAAGCGGCAATAGGCATCCGCGTAGGTCTTCTTGTCACAGCCAGGGCAGGTGAATCAGCTCTACCTTTGTCCGTTCGTTAGTCTTCTTTCGATAGACGAACTGCTCGCGACCCAACCGGATAATGACTAAGCGCGAAACCCACGACGGATAAATCGCGCACCAAGTGAACAGACGTAGCCATTAGGATAAGCGTAGGTGATGGCCATCCGCGATAAACAACGAAATCCCTAGAACTCATAGCTGCTGATTCTCAAACCTTGCTGAAGGCCGAAAGCAGCTCGCAGCCGAATTAAAAGCTGCAAAGCCAAGACACTCCGGCGGCACCACCCAATGACATAGCAAATGGATCCCAATCGACTTTCTCATTCGGATTTTCGAGAGGATCCCTGGTACTTACGAATCCACTCAAAGTAAGTATTCCAACTCGCCACACATTCGGAGACACAAGGTTTCGAAGAGGTAAGCGTTCAGCACCTTCCAGTTGCGAAGCATCAGCGGGTTCTTGAGCATCTGAAACCATCCCACATGCTTACTCACAGCTTTTGCACTTGGGCATAGGACATCCTGGACCTGGTATCTCGAACTGCCAACAAGCGACTACTGAGGACGTGCTTGCCTCAGAAAGGAATGTCCTCGTCAGTGATCTGGGAATCGAGATTTCCATCGCCCGCGTGCGAAGAAGCAGCCGCTGGCCGCGCTGCGCTCTGTGTCGGGCATCGTCGCCTTTGCCACTTAGCATCACCATGTTGTCGGCAACCACTTCGGTTGTGTAGCGCTTGTGACCTTCCTTGTCGTCCCAGCTGCGCGTTTGCAACTTTCCTTCGATGTAGCACCAGTTTGCCCTTGTTCAGGTACTGGCCGCAGATTTCGGCCAGCTTCCGCCATGCAACAATGTTATGCCATTCCGTGCGTTGCTGCTTCTCGCCAGCTCTGGTCCTTCCAGGTCTCGTCGGTGGCGATAGAAAACTTCGCAACCGGAGTGCCCCCTTGGGTGTACTTCAACTCGGGATCCTTGCCCAGCCTGCCCACCAGAATGACTTTATTCACTGAACTCGCCATGTTCTCCTCCCGTGCCTCTGATTGATAATAAGTATAGAAACCAAAGGCTGGAAACTCCGGTGCTGAGAGAGGTCCATCGCGTCTTTGCAGCGCCGGACTATCTTCCGCCCTTTGTGGCGTGGGCCGCTCGGTGGTGGATACTCCCATCGCGGTCAAACGATCCTTGGCAAGTTGAACTGAGTCTGAATTCGGCATTTCTGGATCAGCTGGCGCAGCTCGCGGATGCCGGCGTCGTTGTTCTTGATTTCCAGTAGACTGTACCCCTTCTTGAGGCGTAGCCGCGGGCGCTTTGTCCCCTTCGGATAGCTCGCCAAAACCTTGTCAAACCCTTGTATGGCCTCGCTGAACTTGCGCTGAATGTAGAAGGACTCACCTATCCAGTACTGCGCATTGTCCGAGAGTTCGGTGTCTGGATAGTTCTTGAGATACTCATCGAATCCTTGCCGCGCCAGATCGTAACTCCCCTTGTTGAGGTCGCCAAAGGCCGTATTGTACAGCTCCTCCGCCGAAGGCGTGCCCGGTGCGCGGCGGCCGCCAGCACTCGCTGGAGGAGTGTCGAGTACTTCAACCTTCGCTTTCGTTTCAGCCAGTTGCTGCGACAGTTTGTTAATGCGATCCAGCACAAGATCCAGACTTGAATTCACCGCCGAGAACTGTCCCGCCATAGACTCGACGCGCAGACGAGACTCCAGCCTGCGTCTGCTGGTTCGAGCCTTTCACATCTTCGACGCTGCGCTTCGCGGATGCTGACCTGATCGGTTAGCTGCTCCACCAGTTTTTGAGTACGGCATTTTGAGTATCAAAGCTCTTCTGCAGATCCTGCACCTGCTGCTGCAGCAGCGTCACGTCAGCTTGAAGGCGCACAATCTCCTTGCTTGCCGCCGCATCCGCTGATGGGAGTCAAAGTTATTGTCAACGCAATCAAAACAAGAGTCTTATTGAACAATGGCAATCACCTCAGTTCGTCAGGAATTAACGAAAGAATACCAGCTTGAGCTCAAAAAGTCTGTGGAAACTTTGCGCTGCTGCCGTCTAAACGGCACTTGCGAGACGTGCAAAACACAACAACCCTGAGCGATGCCCGGGGTTGTTGTTGAAGCTCCCATCTACGCCGGTGTTGAATCTACCGGCCCGTCATGACGAGCTGGCCACGTCGATTCTGGTAGCAGTCTTCCGATGCTTCGCGGCACTGCGGACGCTCCTTCCCGTAGCTGATCGGTTCATCCGTCCGGCATCGATGCCCAGTGAAATGAGATAATTCTTCACAGCATTGGCCCGGCGATCACCCAAGCCCAAGTTGTACCTTCGCTGCCGCGCTCGTCGCAATGACCTTCAATGCTGAACTTCACACTCGAATTCGTCTTCAGGAAACTCGCCGCGTCGGCCAGTGTCGATTTCTGGTCGTCGCGGACATCGGACTTGTCGTAGTCGAAATAAACGTCACGAACATTCTCAGTAAATCCTCTTCGAACAGTCCTGCAGGTTGACGGGTTGGTGGTGGAGGTGGTGGAGGCGGAGCCTGACCGATCGAGCTGTTGCAGGTGTGGTGCCACCTTCGCCTTTAGCTGTCAGGTGTACGTCGAAGAACTGGGAGACACCGATCGTGAACCGCTGGTGCTGACATCGCCGACTCCTGGTCGATGGAGACACTGGTCGCCCCAGTTGTTGTCCATGAGAGTGTGGAGGACTGGCCCTTTCAATTGTGCGTCGGACTCGCTGCACAGAGTCGCGGCTTGGCGCGGCCGCTGGAGGCGGTGGCGGAGGTGGTGGAGGCGGCGCGACAGGCGCTTTCTTTGCAGCCACCGGCAAGCATCAGCAACATCAGACACATAGGATAACCGAGGCCCGGCTGAGATACTTCTGTTTGTTCATTTATCCTTCTCCTCCATGGAATTGTGTGGGTTTGATTTGATCGTGAATCGAACTGAAGAATAGCCGCGCGTAGTGTAGTCGATACACCTCCGAAGTGAAACAGGAAAATCATTTGTCAGGAAAATGCGACCAGCTTGACTTGTGTTTCGCCCGCTGCTGGTGATCGCCTTTTGCCGTGTCCCATCGGCCAACATAATGTAAATCTGCTTCACACCGGTTCGGTTTGATTCAAAGCAAGATGCCGGCTGTCGGCGACCAAACCGGATGCTCGTTGTTGCCGTTGCTGCGCGTGAGCTGCAAGCACCGCCCCTTGACCACGTCCATGATGAAGATATCGAAATTTCCGGTCAAAGCTTTACGCCAAGAAAACGCGATCAGCGCGCCATCTGGGCTCCAGGATGGCCCACCGCCCGCCACCCTCGGTCACGAGCCGTCTCACATTGGCGCCCTCGTCGTCCATGATAAAGATCTGTGGAGAGCCACTGCGGTCCGAGACAAATGCAAGGTCCCGCCCAGTCTTGGGATTCCAAGTTGAGAGATATCGACGCCGCGGCTGTTGGTCAGCCGCTTGAGGTTGCGGCCGCGACAAGTCCGCACATAAATTTCCGGATCCTGCAGTCTGGCTGGACGTAAACGCGATCCGCTCTCCGTCCGGGGCCCACGCGGGAGTCGTGGTCAACCCTCGCCGAAGCTTGGGAAGCTCAGCAAACGGTTGTCGACGAGAGACTGAATCGTCAGAGATCCGGGTTGCCACGCCGATAGCTGGTGTAGGCGATCTTCGAATTGTCCCGCGACCAGCGCGGAGTCAGTGCTGATGGAGCTGGTGGTTGGTCACGGCATGCTGGCCGTAGCCATCGTAGTCCATCACCCAGATCTCCTTGTTCCCGGTTCGGTCGGACGCAGAAACAAAGTCGACGTCTGACCCACTCCTGGAATACCGCCTCCGATTTTGAGAACAATCTCGTCAGCAAACTTGTGGCGCCGCAGTGCGCACGCCGGGCTCGTCCAGCCCGACACGATACCGCAAGCCTGCGATGCATTCTTCTGCGTGCTCACGTCCACGAGCCGGCACTCCGCAACAAACCGCCCGCGGTCGACGCTGGCGTTGCCGCAGGCCAGATCCTGCGCTTTGACCTCGTTCGACTTCCACTGCCCGCAGAACCACGTCCTGCGGCTGTGATGGCAGCTTCACCGGGTAGAAAGCTTTTTGGAACCAGATCGAACACTCCCCGACATGTCGAGGCCGTTCCACAAGACCTCGTTAAAGATCTGCGTCAGCGAAGTCAACTGCGGGTCAGAGCTCCGCAGCTGGGAAGTCGGCCGCCGCCAGCCGGGCGCGGACACCGGTTTTCGTCCCAATTTGCTACCTGCGCCTGCTGAGAAACAATGAGACTGAACGACAGGCGAACGAAGACCTGCGGCCGCCAACAGCCAAAGAGAGCTTTTGTTTCATGAGCGAGGGTTCCTCTAGCTTGGGATGCGCTGGGATGCACGCGATTCGTGGATCGACCCCGAACTAGTCGAACGGGGCAGAGCTACCGCGAAAGTATTCGAAATAGAACTCCACCGTCAGAGCGCGCGTCTTCGCCTCCGGGCAGGGGAGGGAATCGGGGAGGCGCGAATGGCGCGCAGGCTCGGATCGGTCCAGCGTAGTGGGACCCCGCTGGATTCGTTTGACCGATTCGTTGGCGACACTGCCGTCCCTTTGAATCTCGAAGTAGATGTACGCGCGCGGCGCCGAACGCACGTTGAGCGTCGACCATGCTGCGCCGCCAGTTGGTGCGCTCACGATGTCGCGAATCTGCCGCACGTACCAGCCGTACTCGAGCCGAACATGCCATCGCCGACCCAATGCCGCCGGAACCGCCCGCAGCGCTGAACTGCGAGTAGGTGAAGCCGGGGGTTCCTCCTTCTCCGAAGGGCACCACTTCCTTTGGGGGAGGCGATACGTTCTGAGCCGATAGGCGGCGGTGCCTTCTGGGGCAGGCTCGCTCCGGCCGCCTTGGGTTCTTTCTTCTTGTCCTGAACCTCGAAGGCTTCCTTCGGGTCCGGAATCTTCAGGCTGCCTTGACTCTGTACCTCGCTGGTTCTGTCTGTCCCGAGGCCTTTCGATTCCGGACGCGATCTTGGTCTGAGCTGGTCATCTCCCCGGCTGTGGCAAACTCAGAGCCGCGAATGCAGCTTCTGCACCATTCCCACCGATATCGCGCCGCTGCCGCCGTTCGCATCGCCCCAGGGTTCCTTGGTGGAACTGACGATGCCCGGCAGAAAAAAGACGGAAAAACCAGCAAGACATGCGTGAGCACTGAGAGGGACGCAAGTCAAAGCGCCCCAAGGCTTCACGTCGGCACTTCGAAGATCGTTACCCGGTGAGTCAGCTATCGACTTGCCCGTCAACGATTCGTGCAGAAGGTGCGCGTCAATCGAGTGTCCTACAGATTCGACCCGTAAGCTTTCTCGGCGGCGTCTACGGCTGCGCCAGACTTGAGCCTCCGAATCCTTCGTCACAGCGACAAGAATCTGCTCCAAGGCGTTCAGGAACAGCAAGCACATTGTTTCGATGCGACGAATAGCCCATCAGGCCAACTCGCCAGATCTTGCTCTTTGAGCGGTCCGAGTCCGCCGCCAATCTCGGGATGCCAAATTCTTGCAACAGGCTGGAAACGTACTCTGGCGTCCGAAATACCGTCAGGAATCCTGACCGTATTCAGGCTCCAGAGCCGGTTTGCAGGCTTCATCGAGCATCTCCAGCCCCATGGCTTCGATGCCGGCCACAAACGCCAGGTGATTGCGACGATGCCGATCCCATCGGTTTTCCAATCCTTCTTCCTTCGATCAGCCGCAGGGCTTCTACGCGCAGCGCGTAATCTTCATTGAGATGGGGTGCCGTGTGGTGATACGTCCGGTCATCACTCCCAATGACTTTCTCCACTACAAGCTCAGACTGGGCCAGATACCAGCTCTGAACTTTACACTTGCGCTTGCGCAATGGTCTCTGACGGCGTTCGCTGTGTGAGACCGTGATGCGCGACAAACCCGGCGGGCAAGGTGGAGAGCACCCTGCGTGCCGCTGTAGGCAAAATCAACCCGATGTCCGTCGATGCCCACCGGGTGACCGCCCAAAGAGGTGACACAGTCCACCAAGTAGCAAAGTATCAGGAAAATCGCTCTCAGTACCTCATCGGATCATGGAAAGCGGGTGTGAGCACTCCCCGTCGAGGTCTCGGCGTGGACCACGGCCAGAATCTCGGCTGGAACGGTTTTCAGCCACCTTCAAAGCCTTACGAATGGCGCCGGATCAAACGCACCGGCCGCCACCTGCGTCGATCCGCAGCAACACGCCACCGCAGCGCGTGCCGATGACCCGCCATCCGCTCTCTCCGAAGACACCTAGTTCACGCAGACGGAGCAATACGTAACTGAACGAAGTACAAC
>ERZ1370068.11202-contig-9837_pt1 | contig 52408 bp, 86 predicted proteins | sample MGYA00561227_ERZ1370068 | MGnify/ENA primary metagenome ERZ1370068 (study PRJEB38410, sample SAMEA6850437) | metagenome | study: Metagenomic assessment of the ecological functions of the soil: analysis of the soil microbiota associated with the... | reverse complement strand
GTATGCTTCGTTCGGTTACGTATTTACTAATTTTTTTGCAGGTAGGGCATGCTTGGGAGTCGCTGGCACGGGCATCATGCCCAGCAGCAACTGTGTGTGTGACGGGACACCGGTCAACGGCGTGTTGACTTCGTGAATTGCACGCCGGCCGCCAGCAGTCCGATCGACGACAGCTTCTCGCGCTGCTGCAGCTGCTCTTCCAACCGGATCCTGCGGGTGAGTCGTCTTCCGGCACGACCAGGGCGCCCGACCGGCCACTGCGCGAGTCGCCCTGCAACGGCGCCAGGGCTAAATATTCAACACCAGCGGCCGGCCCGTTGCGCGTGGCGGTGTGCAGCTTGTAAATGTTTCGCAAATGCTGCAGTCGCCAGCCATCTTTGCCCCAGCACCTGCTGCAAAGTATCAGCGAAGTCTTCAGCGAAGAGATCCTCCACTCGGGTGTTTCGATGGCCTGCATCTCGGCCGATGTCCAGGATCTCTTCGAGGGCCGAGTTCACATGCGTCACGTAACCATTAAGATCCACGGTCAGCAAGCCAACATTGATCGATTCGACGATCGATTCGTTGACTTCCTTGAGCAGCGTCAATTCGGCGGTACGCTTCTTTCCTGTTCCTGATACAGAAGACTGTTCTCAATCAGCCACGGCCACGTAGCCGGAAACTGGTCCGCAGAATCTCTACGTCTTCGGACGAAAGCAACGCGCCATCACGCGGATCGTCCCAGGCCGATCACCGCAACCATGCGCGCCCCGACCACGCAGGGAACATAATAGTGAAGCGAGCGGCGCGACAAACCCGGTGGTCTCAGGCACGAGATCCGAAATCGTCGGTGCGTGAACGACGCCGGTTTCTGCTGAGCGCACGCGAATCATCTCGCGAAAATCGGGGGAACAATCAGATCGGCAGATAGTCCCGCTGATCGTGCGACGCGATAACCGCAAGCCGCCTCGCTGTCTTCAACAAGATGGCGGTGCGCTCTGACGTTCATCACTTCGCGCAGACGCGTGTACGAGAGCGTCCAGCAAAGGCTCGAGAGCCGTAGTGGCGGACAGCGTGCGGCCAGAAGTCGAGCAGGCTGTTCCGCATATCGTAGCGGGCGCCGTAAAAGAGCCGGTCGATTCGTTCCCTGCAGTAGGTTCTTCACCGGCGGCAGCGATCATCACGATAGCCGCCATCGCGACAATCGAAAGCAGTCAACCTGCAACGTGATCACGCCGGGCGTGCCGGGATCGTGGCATTGCCCACGGCATAAACGACGCCAAAATAAACGATAGCGCCCAGGCCCAACGCGATAGCCAGACTCGTGAGCGCGTAGGCAAAGACGCGCCGGACCACCAACTTCGACGCCGTCCATCAGTCGATAGCGAACGACCGAATAACCAAAGGACAACGGGATCAGGATTAACGGCAGGACAGCCGCATTGATTACCCAGGGATCGCTTTGCGCACCCCACAGGTAGCCAGCGCCGTACAGCAACGTGAACGGAAGTGAAACCGAGAGCCAGCCCCCAGACAACCCACTTCAGTTGTTGTTTGACGACGGCGGATTTTGTGCGGGCCAGGGGTCACAATCAGGAGGGGTCACACTGAGGATTAGGGCCAGCAAAAAGTGCGCGATGCTGGCTCGGCAAGCAGCCTACAAATTTCTCTGGTAAGCGGGATCTGATTGAGAGCGGGACAGCATACCAGAACGGTACGCCGAATATAGGCCCACCCGGCATTCGTCAAACCAACAGCCCGGCAGATAAAGAATGCCGAATTCGCCAACGCACCTGGCGCTAAATAATTACTGGCGTGATGGATAAAGAGCGCAGAAATGCAAAAACACCGGCGCAAACAAGATCAACGCCATGTTTCGCAAAACCGCAATCGCCAGATCGAGATCATATGAAATACCGAGCGGCGTAAAGAAAGAAAGGGAAACAAAAAAGCGAGTCAGACGCCAGGTCCGCGAAGTGCAAAAGCAAAGGCGCGCGTCCTCTGTTTGAAAAGAACGAAGAATCCGACAAGCAGGAAAACAAGACCACGAAATTGATGTAGATGACCAGTGGGGTCCATTGCTTTAGAAAGTCAGAGATGATCAATATCCGCCCAGTAATAGCGGCTCTCAACGGGATAGAAGGACGCTCAATCAGGTAGTGAATCGCCTTTGGCTCCCTTCGCGCCCTTCGTTCAAATAGATCTGAATATCCCTGGCCCGCGAGACTTCTGCTGCTCCTCACCGTTAAGGCTGACCCCAATCAGGTGGTCTCCGGCAGAATAGTAATACTCGCCCGGCTGCCGGAGTTGGGCTCAACAGATTCGGCGACGATCCCTGCTTTGGTGTCGGTCCAGACTACCGCCATCGGTAGGTGCGAGTCTGCAGCCTGGCTCGCTGGACGAAGTTGAGAGGACACCGCCCCGGCCACGAGGCAAGGCTTCGCCGCCACCACGGCAGCAACCACGCCCGAGGTTGTGGAGCAACCGACCGCTCACGTTTCTCTATCTCTCCCCTGCAGCCGGTTCAGGCGGCAAAACGTTCCTCCGGGGAACTTCTCCTTGTACACGGTGCCTCCAAACTGCATAAACTCACGCCAAACTCACTATGCGTTTCGCCAAGCAGAAGGAAGTGGCCCAACGCCGGCCAAAGCAAATGCACCTCATCGTTTGCCCGGCTTGCACCGGTCCCATGTCCATTATTTCGGACCTCTGTCCGAGTTTTTGGAGGAGACTTCTCGGAAGCTATTGAAAAGTAAAGAGGAAGAGGAAAGAAGAAGCAGAGAAAGCAGAAAACCTTCCGAGGACCGACTCGGCTTTGGCTTCCCCTTCCCTAAAACCTTAATGAGATTCCACCGCGAACCGAGCGCCGGGTGGTGTTCGCCAGAGTCAGCGTTTCGCCATTTTCCGTGTTCGGCTGAATGTCCAGGAGGTTTCGGGCATCAGCCGATCGCCTCAGCCCGCACCGGCAACCCGAAAGTCGGCTTAATTCCTGGGTCACCTGAATGCTCAAAGACGGATCCGTGGCCACACCCAGCCCGGCCGGCAAACGGATCGATTGCAAAAAGACTGGCGGCGTCCCGCGAGGAGCGAAAGACAGTTTCTTGCCAGAGTTCCTTTGCCTAACCCACTGCGGCTAGTTGCACTGCCGCCGTTTCGAAACAGCTCCATTAGAGAAAGACATCCGCCGGCGATGTCTGTCCGTCAGCCGCGAAAGTCGCTGGCCGCGCCCAGATGAGTATCCGGCGGAGGCCCCGTCCACACACCGTTTAAGCGCCGAGTGCAAGAGTACGCGGATGCCGCGCGCCCGCCCTGCTGATTGGCGATGCTCAGCAGAGCGTCGCCTGACGTTCCGGAAAAGGCGGACAATGGCAGACTCATCAAGCCCACTCCACGCCCTGACGTGGTATCGAAAACGTGGTGGCCTCGATCCTGATTCGTTATCGAGAACTCGCTCGACACCGATCTCCAGGCGCCGGCTGCGTTCCATGATCGCCCGGCCGTCGACATATGCCACTGGCTGGGTGTTGGCTCCGTTGAAAACAACTTGATGGCCTTCGAATCCAGCGACACTTTCGATGCGGCCTTCATCTTCCGCCGGAGGCGTATGCAGCCTTCACGCGCGTGCGCGCATTGGCATCGAATTGAACTCCGATTCGGGGACTGAGTGAAGAAGCACCGCCGGCTCCCAGAAAGCGCGAATAGTCCAGACCCAAAACGATCACCACGCCGTCTCGCACAATCCACTCGTCGATGGCGCGCACTGAAAGCTGGCCCAGGTTCTCAACGTTCTCGTCCTTCTGACTCACCTGAAAGGCGCTGCCCGGCCACGCCGCACCAGCACTCACCGCGAGGCGATGTCGCTGTCCTGCTCGTACCAAACCGGTCGCTTCAAAGCGCTGCGGCGCGCCGCGGCCGGCGCCAACCTGGCCAACGAACACCAGATCCAAGTGTTCCGTCGCGCTGGCGTCGCGACCGCAAATTCATAGCCCACGAACGCCGGGTTCAAAGGCCGTTGGCGGCAAAGTAACTTTCGACGACGCCTTGCGTTCTGGCCCGCCTGCCGGGCCCGATTGGTATTCTGTGTCGCCTGAATCAGTATCCGCAGTGCTTGATCGTCCGCCGCCTCTTCGGCAGCCACGGCCGCCCTTACGGTTTCGTCTCCGCCTTCCTGAACCTGAAAGATCGAGCGCCGAGCCTCGCGTCGATCTCAGCTGTCCACTTGACGTCCTCACGATCGCGGCGTCGTTCCGGCAATGTTCGGCCCTGTCCAGCCGGCTCCAGATTGAGCGGTAAATCAACTCCTGCGAAGCGCGGACTTCAACCTTGTTGAAAACGACTTCGCTAAAGCCGTCCGCGATGGCGCTAATCCCGTAACGACCAGGGGCAATCTTCGTGCTGAAACTGCCATCAGCCTTGCTCACGGTCTGCCTGGCTGCTTCTTTCGCGCCCTCTTTGATCAGCGACACTACGGCGCCCGGAAGCGGATTACCTTTGCTGTCTTTGACCGAACCGGCAATGGTGGCCAGCGCACCTTTGTTCTGCCAAAGCGACCGAAGGCAGCATCATGCAAAGCGCAGCTAACACCAGCGCTACATGAAGGCTCGAGATTCTTTCATCGCGGTGACTCCTCCAGATGCTCCCGCGAAACGCCGGAAGCTGCGGTTAAAGCGATGAGATGATTTGGGTCTGCGCAATTCAGGAAAGGTTTTCTAACGGTTTACCCTGCTCCAGACGCACGCCCAAAGCTTGCTACTGAAAGCGAGCGGTTCAGGCGAGGAGACTGACCGGAACCGATTGAAAAACAGCTCATTTTCCGCTATTCGAGCGATTTGCGTCAAGCCACTGATCGCCGCCCGCTGCCGCAGGGTAGTACCCCGGTTTGACCTTGATCCTTCGTTTAGAGTTGGGCGTTGCCGCCGCCCAACGTTAAACAAAGTGAATTCAGCACCTCTGAAGCGCCCCGGCGGGCGTGCCCGCCTCTAAACGGGAAATCGGGTAACTACCTACCGAGAGCTGCCTTTGCCGCCCGTTTTGCGCCGTGCTACGATTCGGGCGCCTGGCAACAGTCCCCACAATTGGTTTGCTGAATAGGGCTTAAAGAACATGATCGACGTAGTGCAATCAACAAAACTTTCCAATGGCATCGCCGTGCTCACCGAGCACATGCCCGGTCTGGCGGTCGGTTACCGCCGGTATCTGGGTGCGCTGTGGGTCGCGACACGAATCTCCTGAACTCAATGGCATTGTCATTTCATCGAACATGCTGTTTTCAAGGGTACTGCACGTCGCACGGCCTATGACATAGCTGTTGAAACCGATCGCCTGGGGGACACCTCGACGCCTACACAACCACACGAACTGACAGGGTTTTTCAATCAAGGTCGCAGACACAAACCTGCCGGTGGCCTTTGATTTGATAGCCGATCTGCTGGCCCATCCACGTTTCGATCCCACTGATCTGGAACGCGAGCAAAAGGTCATCCTCGAAGAGATGAAAATGCTCGAAGACACTCCCGACGAGCTGTTGGTGGAACTTTTCAACGCCGCTTATTTTCCCGAGCAGCCCCTGGGCCGCCCCATTGAAGGGACTGCGGAAACGGTAACCTCCTTCGACCACGCAATGACTGCTGCCTTCCATGCCTCGGAGTTTTCCCTGAAAACCTGGTCATCGCCGCTGCGGGCAATGTCGATCATGCCCCACCTCGTGGAACTGGTGGAACGGGCTTTTGCCAATGGCAACGGGCGGGGACCCGCAGCGCCGTCAGTAAAAACCGCGAGTCGAGTCGTCAACCGCTGCCGCTCCTATTTTGATCGAACAGAAAGAAGAGCTGGAACAGGCGCACCTGGTGATCGCTGCGCCGTGGCCTTCATCACTGAGCGAGGAACCGTTACGCGGCAGGCATGTTGGCCCTCGGTTCTGGGCGGCGGCACGTCCAGCAGACTCTGGCAAAGGTTCGCGAGGGCGAGGGTTGGCCTACTCCGTCGGCGCTGGTGGCAGCGACGTTCTCGGATGTAGGCGTTCTTTCGATCTTTGCCGGGACATCCCCGGAACAATTGGACGAGGTAGCTCGACATTTCACTCGACCGAGATCCGTCGGGTGGTTCAACGAAACGATTCCGGCTCGAGGAGCTGAAGCTAGCTCGCGACCAGGCGGTTTCATCCATCCTGCTGGGTCTGGAATCTTCCAGTGCGAGGGCCAGTACCCTGGCGCGCCAGGAGATCATTCACCAGCGCCGAATCTCGCCGGAAGAGGTGATCGAAGCGACTGGACGAGATCACGCCCGACGATCTGCAGCAGGTGGCCCAGACGTACTTTCACCTCTGAGGGATATGGCCCTGGGAGCGCTGGGGAATCTCAATGGCTTTAAGCGTCGATCAGCGCGCGGCTGGAAATCTGATTCAATGTCGATCGACAAACTATCAGTTTGTCGTAACTTCAGGTAGGAAGGCTGTAGAGGCCAAATGCGACAAAGTGATAGTTTGTCGGACACTCCTGGACAACGATGAAACTTAGCGTTCTTGGCAGCGGCTCCACCGGTAACGCGATCCTGATCGTGGCCGGCGAGACACGCGTTCTGATCGACGCCGGGCTGAGCACTCGCGAAATCGTGCGCCGGCTGGCTGCACCTCGGTGAAGACGCAAAGCGACTCGACGGCATCGTAGTCACCCACGAACACGGCGATCATTGCGGCGGTTTGCGAGTGCTCGCTGAAGCTGATTGATTGCCCGGTCTACATCTCGGCGAAAGACGCGCGAAGCATACATCAGCGAACGTTTCAGGGGTCAGCAACGAGGAGCCGACGACGACGCGCCAGAGTGACTGAGCGATCGCGTTGAGGAGATCGAGATCCAGCAAGGATTTTCGCATCGGCGAGATCGACTTTCCATCCTTTCACCATTCCTCACGACGCCGTCGACAACTTTCGGCTTTACCGCCACGCATGCCGGCGTGAAGATCGCGACGCTGCTGGATTTCGGCCGTATCACCACTCTGATCACCGAGCGTCTGCGTGGCTGCGCGGCGATGGTGATGGAATCGAATCACAGCCGCGACATGCTGAAAGCGTGCGATGTTTATCCCTGGGAATTGAAGCAGCGAATTCTGTCGCGTCTGGGCCATATTCTCGAATGAAGACATCGCCGGACTGGTTGCGCGATGGCTTTGACGGCACGGCCGAGCACATCGTGCTGGCCCATCTTTCGCAACGCGCGAACAATCCGTACCTGGCCCAGATTACTGCGCCGAAGTGGCCTTGCAGGAACGAGCGCCGCTTTTTCATGCCGACACGCAGGATCACGCTTTCATTTCCCAAAGAGCCGACGCCGTGGATTGAAGTATGAGAAAATTTAGCGAACAAATGACGGAAGTGGAAAATGTCTCATCTATTTGATCGCCTTCTCGGTCACTCTGTCGCAGCAGCTGTTGAGCGCGGGGTGCACGCTGAAAGCCAGTCGGAACGGGATTCCGCCTGAAATCGATGCTAGTCGATCGCCACTTTCAGCGAGGATCTGGCAGAGGGTCGCTATGAAAAGATTTACAATGACGCCGCTGACGAATGGCGCCGTGACGCGACGCTCGAACAGTCCAACAAGGTCTTCGAGACTCTGAAGAACAAGCTCGGCAAACCGTGGAAACAGCGGCTGCTTCACTCGGCATCCGAGCAGAACAGCTCGAACGGCCAGCTGGCCGGGTCATTCGTTCGTTTTAATGTATGAGACCAGAAGTTCGAACGCGGCGAGGGCATGGAAACCTTTACGCTCGTCGAACGCCAGGGTCACTGGCTGCTGGCCAGGTATTTTGTAATTCAACAGCACTGAAATAGCTGAATTGGGTGTCAGGTATCGGGTATCAGGTCCCGGTTTTGCTACGCACCTGATACCCAGGCACCCGACACCACGACACGCGAAATCATGATCGATCGCTTACACATTCCGGAAATGGGCGCGCTCTGGTCTGAAGAGACCAAGTTCCAGAAATGGCTCGACGTGGAAATCGCGGTCTGCGAAGTGCACGCCGAGATGGGAACGATTCCACGCGAAGCAGTTGCCGAAATCAAAGCCCGCGCCAGCTTTTCCGTCGCCCGCATCAACGAAGATCGAAGAAGACCACAAATCACGATGTCATCGCCTTTACCACTAATCTCGCCGAATCGATAGGCGAAGCAGCCGCGCTTCGTGCATTACGGCCTGACCTCGTCGGACGTGGTTGACACTGCCAACGCCGTTGCTCTTGCGCGATTCATGCGATCTGCTGCTCGGCCAAAATCGACGCGCTGCTGCCGGTGCTCGAAGCGCCGGGCTTTTGAATTTAAAGACACGCCGCAGGTAGGCCGCACGCACGGCATCCACGCTGAGCCTACATCGTTCGGCTTGACCTTTGCGCTTTGGTACGACGAGATGCGGCGCAATCGCGCGCGGCTGCAAAGGGCGCGCACGGCGGTGGCGGTGGGAAAGATTAGCGGCGCGGTCGGCGCCTTTGCCCTGCTCGATCCGCTCGTCGGAAGAGAGTCTGCGCACGCCTGGGCTTGAAAGCCGCGCCCGGTTTCGACACAGATCATTCAGCGCGATACTTACGCGGAATACCTTTCGACGCTGGCGCTGATCGCCTCATCGCTGGAGAAGTTTGCGTTGCAAGTCAGGCACTGGCAGCGAACTGAAGTGCGCGAAGCACAGGAGCGTTTCAGCAAAGGCCAGAAGGGTTCGAGCGCGATGCCGCACAAGCGCAACCCGATCATCTCTGAGCGCATCTGCGGGCTGGCCCGTGTCGTGCGCGCAAACAGTCTGGTGGGTCTGGAGAATATCGCCCTCTGGCATGAACGCGACATCTCGCATTCCTCCGCCGAACGGTGTGGTGCTGCCGGACTCGAGCATCGCGCTCGATTACCTGCTGCAGAAGACGACCTCGCTGGTTGACGGCCTGGTTGTCTATCCTGAGCGTATGCTGGAAAACCTGAACGCGACGCGCGGGCTGATCTTCAGCGGACAGTTGTTGCTGGCCTTAACACAAAAGGGTGTGGCACGAGAGACAGCGTACGAATGGGTGCAGCGTAACGCGATGAAGGTTTGGGATGAGGATGAGGACTTTCTGGCCCTGCTGAAGGAGGACGCGGACATTGGCGCGCCATCTGTCCAGACGCGGAGATTGATCACGTGTTTTACGCTAAAGACGTATCTCAGAAACGTCTCCGCGATCTTTGACAGAGTATTCGGCAAAATAGACGAGAGCGCAGACCATGCACAACAAACGGGGCGTTAGCATCGTGATCGTGCATGGTGGTCCCTCGTCTAAACGCTTATTTGTTCAGAATTTTGTCAGTCATGCCGCCGATCACCGGAAGCGACGTTGAGGCGCCGCCATAGGCTTTTAAAGGCCAGGAAGAGGAGCCACGGCAAAGTAGAACCAGAAAGGCAACCAGATATACCAGCCAAAAGCAGGGCCAGCGATCCAGACCGAGCACCGAGCTGATCTGTGCGAGGATTAGCTGAATAATTGTTAGCACAACGCCCAAGCCGATGAAAGCTACTACCGCCCCTACGTGATACAAAATCGATTGCCAGATGCGTGAAAGCGCGCAAAGCGATTCTCTTTTTCCATGATGAAAATGATGATGGCGAGAATGCCAACCGGGTAACCGAGAGCCGCACCCAGGTTTGCGTCAAGGCCAAGTGCGGTCTTGGCGGTCACGTCTCCGGATCCGGTTTGTACTGGCGGATTTTGCATTATTGGTTTCTCCTCTGTTAGTACTGAAATGTTCTGATAGCTACGTGTTCGTTCATTAAATACTCGGTGGACGCGAGATATTATGCTAATCACTACACATCGCGCAATCTTTGCCTTACTATTTTGGCAGGAGCAGAAAGCTGAATGAAAGCTAAAGTCTTTGTGACGCTCAAGCCCGGCATTCTCGACCCGCAGGGCAAGGCGATTCAACATTCTGTCGAACTGCTGGGTTTTGATCGGCATTGCAGACGTGCGCCAGGGTAAGTATTTCGAGATTGCGCTCGATAGTTCCCTGGCTGAAGACGAGGCCCGTCGCATCCGCTACGCGGATGGCTGCCGAGGTGCTTTCCAATCCAATCATCGAAGATTATCGCGTGGAGATTGAAGCGTGAAAATTTGGCGTCATCGTTTTCCCGGCTCAAATTGCGACCACGATGCTTATCCACGTGATTCTCGAAACACGGTAGGGCCAGCCGGTTGACTTCATCTGGCATCGTGAGACAAACCTCAGCACTTATGACGCCGTGATCATTCCCGGTGGTTTTCCCATGGGGACTATCTCCGTGCCGGGGGCCCTGGCCCGTTTCTCGCCGGTGATGAATTCGGTAAAGAAATTCGCGGAGACCGGGCGCCTGGTGCTGGGTATTTGCAACGGCTTTCAGATTCTTTGCGAGGCCGGACTCTTGCCCGGGGCTTTGATTCGCAATCGCGATCTATACTTTATCTGCGAACATGTCTTTGTGCGCGTGGAAACCGAGGATACGCCTTACACAAATGAGCTGCAGCGCGGCGGCGTGTTTGCGCATGCCAATCGCTCACGCGGAGGGCAACTATGTTTGCGACGACGCGACGTTTGCGGAATTGCAAAGCGACAAGCGAATCGTTTTTCGCTACTGCGATGAGGCCGGCCAGGTGACCGGGCTGCCAATCCTAACGGCGCGCGGGACAACATCGCCGGTATCTGCAGCCGCGGCCGTAACGTGCTGGGGTTGATGCCGCACCCCGAACGGGCCTGTGAAGAACTGCTTGGTTCCAGCGACGGTCGAGATATTTTTCGATTCGCTGGCAGCCACTCTGGCCGCCGTAGCCTGAGTGCGAGTCTGTAACCGCCTGCGGTAGCGGGCGAGCCCGTTCGCCTGGTCTGGCGATCTGGGGAACATCGATGCCCGCCCGCTACCGCAGGCGGTTTCTGACAAAACATGAAACGCTCACTACCTTTCGCACATCATCATCATTGTTCTGGGTGGAGGACTGGGACTCTACCTTTACCTAAAGGGCTCGGCGCAGAACGGCGCCAAAGCGATACTCCCGCCGCGACCACTCCGGGCACGGCGCCGCCGGTTCGCTGTGGCAGGTGCTGAGCCTGCTGCATGCGCGCGGACCGGCGAACGCGCCCGGTCACCGTGGAAGAGTTTGCTGACTTCCAGTGCTCCGCGTGCGGTGGAGTTTATCCAAATTTCAAGGCGGTCGAAAGCGAGTTTGGACCGCGATTGCGCGTGATCTTCCGCGAGTTTCCGTTGACCCCCGGCACGAGCCGCGGTAGCCGCCGCGCACGCTGCCGAGGCAGCGGAGACTGCAGGGGAAATTCTGGGAGATGCACGACATGCTCTACGAGAATCAGGAAACCTGGGCTAAAGCCTTTGACGTCCGTCTGATCTTCGAAGACTACGCGCGCAAGATCGGGCTGGACGTTGAGCGCTTTAAGAGTGATCAATCGAGCGAGGTCGTCGAGACGCGGATTTTTCTGGACGGACGGCGAGGTCACCACTGGGAGTCGAGGCACACCGACGGTGTTCCCTAATGGCATCGAACTGCCCTGGGAGCAGGTAAGAACAGTTGAAGGACTACGTGGAGCAATCAACAAAGCCCTGAATCCCACTGGTCCATGAACTGGGACCGCGGGCGTCCCGCCCGCCTGAGGTAGAGCAGCACTCAGCGCCAGGTAACGGCGCAACCTTCTGCCAAGCGCCTCCAAACTCGGGCTCGGCATTCCAGCATCATCGACACATCACCGTGAGTCAGCAATTCAACCGCCAGCGCCGCCGCTCAAACCTCGGTGAGGCTCTACGTCATTGCGGCCATTGTCTCACTGGTCGGCTTGGCTGATTCGATCTATCTCACTGTCCAACACATCACCGGCCAGGGCGTTCGCTGCACCGTCATTTCTGGTTGTTCGGAAGTGCTCAGCAGCCCATATGCCACAATCCGCGGTTATCCATTGGCACTGCTGGGCGCAATTGCTTACTTCACAGTCTTCAGTCTGGCGATTCTCGCTGCCTTCCGTTATCCCATAGTCAGCAAGGTGCTGGTTTTGCTCGTCGCTCTAATGTTTTTTACAACGCTCGTGCTGATCTATTTGCAGGCGTTCGTCGCATTCACCACTCTCTGCCAGTTTTGCTTGTTGTCTGCGGCTGTGACAATAACCTTGACGGTTTGATGCTCTTCGCTGCCCGCGCCTCAGCACGATCAGGCTAACCGGGAGTCACGGCTCGAGCAATGATGTAGAGCAGCAATCGATGAGGGCTGCGATCGAGCCGTTTGGCCCAGGTTGTTTGCAGATCGGGCCAGTCTGAGGGCAGGCGCTCTGCTGTTTCCGTTATCTCAAAGCCGGCTTCGGCGTAACGCGGAGCGAGGCTCTGATCTAACATGGGCCGGCGATAGCTCCGGTATTCGCAGTCGCTCCAGTTCCGACCGATCCCGCTCGGCATCCAGCCCGATGATTATTTCCAACAAAGCTTCGGTTGCACACAAACGTCGCAGGCTGCGGAGCACTGGCCTCGTCGCCGGCAGCCAGCGCCCCTAGTAAACTACCCCAGGGAAAGCGGACACGAATCTCATCCGCGACACCGTCTAGTTCCGCGGGCAGATCTTCTACGGCTGCCTGCAGGAAAAGCGCACGTTGGTCAGGCCACCCTTCTGCGGGTTCCGGTGAATCCTCTCGGAGATCTTTTTCCAGCGGCCGAGGATTGGCATCTATCCCGATGAGAACTTCCGCGGGCTGCGCGCGCACACCGGTATACAAAGTGACCGCTCTCCGGTCCCGATATCCAGAACTACTCCTTCGCCGGTAGGGAGCGATGAGCTTTGCGAAAGCCTCGCTTGTCGAGTTATCAGGTGGTTCTACCACGAATTCTATTTAGCATGTCGCACATCCTTTCCAGACCGTACTATACCGTAATGCAACCCGGTATGTGGCGATCAAGATCCGAGAGGGGTACCGGATCAACGCTTTCAGGTTGAAGACGCAAAATCTTAGAAATCAAGTCTGCAGCTTCAGATCAAGTCGCCGAAATGCCGTTGTCGGACCCTGCCAATCGCAAGAGTTCTGGATGGATGAGATGGGCTAGCAGTTCTGTGCCTTCCACGACCCTGGGCCCAGGGCGGGCGAAGTAAGAGTTTGCATCGACGGCATAGACCCGCCCGTCGCGCACTGCCGGAAGGTCAGACCAACCAGGATTGCTTGCCAGTAAGCCGGCGCGCTCAATCGTCTGGTCCAGGTTGAAACCACAGGGCGTGGAGGATCATGACTTCCGGGCCCACTCCACCACTTCCTGCCAGGCAACTACGGACTGGAATCCATCCCCTTCCGCCCCAGCGCCGTCCACCCCGCCGGCGATCTCAATCATCTCCGGCATCCAATGGCCGCTGGCGTAAACGGGCTCGAACCACTCCATGCAAAAAGACGCGCGGCCGCGCTGGCACATTGCGTGTCAGGCCGGCAACGCACTCCAGCCTCACACGGCTGGCAGAGATCAATTCTGTGGCCGTATCCAGGCGGTCAGCGGCTTTTCCCAACTCCTGCAGATTTTCAAAAATCTCTGCCAGCGATCTTGGGTGAGCCACAAAATGCGCGGTTTGCGGGGCAGCAATTGCAACACCTGAGCCACCTCATTTCCTGAGGGCGCACAGACCTGACAAAGGTCCTGAGTCAGGAATCAAATCCGGATCGAGCTGCCGCAACAGTGTTTCGTCCACTTGATAAAGGCTCAGGCCAGCGCGCGCATTCGCTGGGCCACCGCGGCATCGATCTGGTACTGGGTCATCTCTTCGGTGGGCAGCACAGCCCGCACCACGATCGGCTTTCCCTCTTACCTCCGCCGGATAATCACTCATGCGTGACGCCAACTTGAGCGCCTCCACTGATCCCGAGGGCGCAAACCATTTCCGTGGCAGAAGGTAGAAATGAAACTATTCTTAGTTGCATAGGTCAGTTGTCAGTGGTCAGTTGTCAGTCGTTAGTCGTTAGTCGTTAGTCGTTAGCCAGTGTAGTGGGGTCTAACAGATTGTAACTTATGATTTAACCCTTCGAACTGGCGACCACGATCCACGAAATGGCACGAAAGAATCACGAAATAACACTAATCTCAATTTTCGTGTTGTTTGGCGTTTTCATTCGTGTCGGTTCGTGGATCGATGTTCTTGCTGTGACGTTATCTACGACGCAGTACACTAGTTGGTGGTGGTGCCTTCGATTTTGTGCAGAACGCCAGAAACAAACTATCACTGACTACTGACCACAGACTCACCGACCACTGCACTTAATGATTGACCGGCTTGCCTCCTCCACTGCTGACTGCTAATCTTTTGGGTCAACCCTGGTTCACTAAAGGCTTTGGAAAAGGAGTTTCGGCGATGAAAAGGCAATATGCTTTCTTTCTTTTGCGGTAACGTTTTTGATGCTGGCGGGCTCTGTCCTCACAGGCAGTGCCAAATCTGCTGATACACTGATGGCCCCGGCCATCGGCGCGACAATCGAGGACTTTAGCCTTCCCCGACACCGATGGCAACAACCATACGCTCAATTCTCTAAAAGCGAAAGAACGGCACCGTGCTGATCTTCATTTCGGTTCAGTGCCCGATCTCGAACGCGTACAACGAACGAATGTCGAAGCTGGCAGAGGATTACGGCGCGCGCGGTATTAGCGTCATTGGCATCAACGCCAACAAGAGTGAGTCGGTCGAGGCGGTTAAGGCGCACGCCACTGAAAAGCATCTGAATTTCACTATCCTCAAAGACCCAGCCAACAAGGCGTTGCCGATCTCCCTGGGCGCTCAACATACGCCGGAGGCTTATTACCTCGACGCGAATAACAAACTTCTCTTATCACGGTCGTATCGACAACAGCACGGACACTGCGAAGGTCGAATCGAATGATCTTCGTAATGCACTTGACTCGGCACTGGCCGGGAAACCAATTCAGAAGGCGACGTCGCTGGCCTTTGGCTGCTCGATTAAGCGCGTTTGATTATGACGCGTAAACTCCCGCCTCTGGTCATTGCCTTCGCGATCGTTTCCAGCTTTGCGGTGCCGGTACTTCCGAGAGGTAGCGACACCGCAAAAGCGCGAACTGGTCGCCTGTGGCAAGACACGCCTGCTCCACTGTCGGGCCAGAAGTTGTCTCAGAAGAAGGGGCGGCCTCGATAGCCAGCAGGCTATTCATCTGGTCGATCTCGAAGCGTGTCAAGAAGCTGCTGGCAAGTGACACGCAAACGAAGCCGCTGCTGGTTAACTTCTGGGCCACCTGGTGCGATCCCTGCCGGGATGAATTTCCCGATCTGCGAAAGTGGACCAGGACTATCGCAGAAAGGGTCTCGACTTTATCGCCATTTCTCTCGACGACGCAGCGGACATCAAGACCGCGGTACCCCAGTTTCTCCGCCAGGTAAAGGCCACGATGCCCGTCTATCCTGCTGAATGTTTCCGACCCGGAACCAGTTATCCTGGCGGTAGACAAAAGAGTGGGGCGGCGCCTTCGCCCGCCACTTTTCTCTATGATGAGCACCGGCAAGGTGGTCTTCAAGCACTATGGCCGGGTGCCGACACTGGAACTGCGTGCCGCAGATCGAAAAGCTAGTAGGGCAGTAAGCAGTAGCAGGCAAAAGGCAGAACGCAGGTTCTGCTGCCTTCTGCCTTTGCCTTCTGCCTTCTGCCTACTAAACCATGCAACCAATCACTCCCGAAATCATCTCCGCCCACAATCTTACCCACACCGAGTTCGATCGCGATTCAACAGTTGCTGGGGCGCGAGCCCACGCTCGTGGAACTCGGCATCTTCTCGGTAATGTGGTCCGAGCATTGCTCCTACAAATCCTCGCGCATTCATTTGAAGCGTCTGCCCACCACGGGCGAGCGTGTGATTGTACCGCCGGGAGAGAACGCCGGTGTCGTCGATGCTCGGCGACGGCTGGTGCGCCGCCTTCAAAATTGAATCGCATAATCATCCTTCATTCATCGAACCGTTTCAGGGCGCCGCCACCGGCGTCGGCGGAATCCTGCGCGACATCTTTACGATGGGTGCGCGCCCGGTAGCGGCGATGAACAGTCTGCGTTTTGGGTCGTTGACCACCAGCGAGCACGGCCGGCGCAATCGATCGCTGTTGGCCGGCGTAGTGGCAGGCATTGCGCACTATGGCAACGCGTTTGGCGTGCCCACCATCGGCGGCGAGGTCGCGTTTGATGACGCCTACGCGCTTAATCCTCTGGTCAACGCCTTTGCCCTGGGACTGGTGCGTCACGATCAGATCTTTTTCGGCAAGGCAACGGGCATCGGCAATCCGGTTTTGTATGTCGGCGCCAAGACAGGGCGCGATGGCATTCATGGCGCCACGATGGCCTCGGCGGAGTTTGATGACGAAGCCCTGGCCAAGCGACCCACCGTGCAGGTGGGCGATCCCTTTCTCGAAAAGCTTCTGCTGGAAGCCTGTCTGGAAGCAATGCGCAGCGGCGCGGTGGCCGGTATTCAGGACATGGGCGCAGCCGGTCTGACGTCTTCTTCATGCGAGATGGCCGCGCGCGGCCGACACCGGGATCGAGCTCGATCTGTCGCTGGTGCCGCAACGCGAAACAGGAATGTCGGCGTATGAGATGCTGCTCTCAGAATCGCAGGAGCGGATGCTGATCGTGGCGCACAACGGCCGCGAGCGCGAGGTGGTCGACATCTTTCGCAAGTGGGATCCTGGACGCGGTCGTCATTGGGCGCGTGCGCGAAGATAGATCGATGCGCGTGGATTCACAACGGCGAGACGGTGGCGGATATTCCGGTTTCCGCGCTCACCGACGAGAGCTCCGGTTTACGAGCGCCCGATGACGCCCAATCCAAGTCGGAAGTCGGGAGTCGCGAGTCGGGAGTCAGTCGGAGCTTTCGGAGTCTCGGAATCGCGAGTCAGAGCCCGATCTCACAGACTCCAGACTCCCGACTCCGACTCCCGACTTCAACGACTCGCTGCTGCAGCTGATCGCTTCACCGAACATCGCCTCCGAAGAAGTGGGTTTATCGCCAGTACGATCACATGGTGCGGACGAACACCGCAGTCTTGCCCGGCGCCGATGCCGGCGTGGTGCGCATCAAGGAGACTCGGCGAGCCCTGGCGATGGCCCTCGATGGCAACGGTCGCTACTGTGCCGCTGATCCGCGCGAAGGCGCGAAACTCGTGGTTGCCGAAGTCGCGCGCAACGTGGTCTGTGTGGGCGCGCAGCCCGATTGCGGTCACGAACTGTTTGAACTTCGCTTCTCCCGAACGGCCAGAGGTGATGTGGTCATTCTCAGAAGTTATCGACGGTATGGCCGAAGCCTGTCAGCGCGCTTGAATACGCCGGTCGTTTCGGGCAACGTCTCGTTCTACAACGAAACCGAAGGCCGCGGCATTCTGCCGACGCCCGGTTATCGGCATGGTCGGTTTGATCGAAGACGTGCGCCGCGTCATTCAACCTGGTTTCAAGCACGAGGGCGACGTGATCGCGCTGCTGGGCGAAACGAGCGATGATCTCTCAATCAGCGAATATGGCCTATCGTCGAAGGGGCAATCAACCGACTCGATGATTGCGCAAGGCCGTGTGCCGCGTCTTAACCTGACCACGAACTGGCCGTTCAGCAGTCGTGCCTGGAGGCCGCGGAGTCTGGTTTGCTTTATTCAGCGCACGATTGCTCGGATGGTGGACTCGGCGTAGCCTGAGCGAGTGCTGCTTTGCTTCACCAATAGCGCGGCCAGCGGAGCACAAGTTGATCTGGATGGCGCGCCCACGGTAACCAGCCTGCTCTTTAGCGAATCTCCCTCGCGCATCATTGTCAGTTGTGCTCAAGGTTCGGTTGAAGCGCTCAAAGAGATTGCTTCTGCGCCGTCATTGCCCATTCACCATTCTCGGTGAGACAAGAGGTGCGCGACTGCGGGTCACTGTTCGCGGCGAATGCGTCGTTGACCTTGGGATTGAGGAACTGAAAGCGTTTGGCGGTCATCGCTGGCGAGAACACTGGAGTGGAGACTGTCATTGCGGGCAGCGCGTAGGAAAGAGTAGAGTTGAGATTTGAGATTTGAGATTTCAGATTTCAGATTTGAGATTTCAGATTATTTCAGATCTGAGATTTGAGATCTGAGATTAGTTCAGATTTGAGATTTCAGAACTCTGATTTCAGATACACGTGTCTTGAGATTACTTGAAATCTGCGATCTGGCTTTGAGTCCCCCAAGGCGAGGAAGCCCCACTGCGCGCACGCGATCATCTACCTCAATAAGAGCATGGTCGAAGCCACAAAGGCGCGCGTTGCTCCAGTATCCTCCGCCATGCTCTACGGTCGCGGCGCCTTCACGACCGTAGCCGTCTACAATAACCAGCCGTTTCTCTGGCCCGATCATTGGCAGCGTCTGGCCGAACATGCAGCTCGGTTGGGGATCAGTTGTAGCGGCCTTGATGAGAAGAACGTCGGCCTGGCGCTGCAAAAGCTGATTTCGGTGAATCGCGTTAATGAAGGACGCGCGCGAGTGATCCTGCTGGCTCGCAGCAGTCGCCATGTCTGGCCCGCAAACCCTCCTGGTCCGCGTAAAACCGATCTTCTGATCATGACCGGCGAGCCGCAGAAAACCCCCTCGTCAGGGATCTCGCTGGCGGTTTCGCCCTTTCGCCTCAATACGTTCTCGCCGCTCCTCGGCGTCAAGAGTTTGAACTACCTGGACCATGTGCTGTCGTGGGAAGAGGCGCAGGCCCGCGACTTTGACGAAGCGTTGATGCTCAACGAACGTGGCGAGATCGTTTCCACGACGATGGCCAACATCTTCTGGGTCAAAGACGGCACTGTGCATACACCGGCGCTGAGTACGGGAGCGCTGGCCGGCATCACGCGCGCCCGAGTAATCAAGTTGGCGAGCGAGCATTTCATTCCGCTGATTGAGGGTGTTTACGAGATGCCGGATCTTTCGGATGCGGATGAAATCTTCCTGACGTCAGCGGGGATCGGAGTAGCGATTGTCACCACTTTCGATTTTCGAACTTATTCAGTTTCGGCAGCAAGTGCGGCAGCGGTACTGCGTGAAGCTTTCCTCAAATTGACCTCGCAACGCCTCTAGCTAGCAGCCTGCGGAAAAACTAGTGATTCGTTTAGAGGCGGGCGTTGCCCGCCGGTTCAAGATCGGTTTTCAAAGGAGTTCGTTGCCAACTGCGTTGGGTCGGCGGGCAACGCCCGCCTCTAAACGGGAGTAATCCGAGTTTTTGACGGTGTCGATCAAGAAGCGAGACGATCCACGAATCACACGAAACGAACACGAAAGAACATCGTCATTCTCAGGCACCGGCCAGGATATCTCGGTTTTTACTTCCTGGCCAACACTGCCGGTGCCTGTTCGGCAGCGCCGGATGCGCTCGTAGAATTTCCGCACGACTTCGTACTGGTCGGCAGGGGATCGTCGCGGCTCGTTGAGCCAGGCTGCGGGTAAAAACCAGCTCGCCATTCTTGACCTCATAGCTGGTCTTGTACGAACCAAACGGAGCGTCGATCTTTACCGCGTCAGGCAATTCATCGACCTCGAAGCCGGCCGGCAGCTTCACGCGCGCGGTTTCTGTGAAAGCGCGCGCGTGAATCACGATAAGTGGGCACGTTTCGCTTCTGTTAGAAACAACATTTCTCGCCGAGAAACGAGGGCCGGCTTGAAAACGAGCAGGCGATTCTGCATCACTTGTCCATAGCCAGGAGCGGTGAAGTCCACCTTCAACTCAAAACGCCCATCGTTACTGTTATCTTTGGGTTCGACCCTGGTCACCTTTGCCGCGGTGGCCCCGCTGGTGATCCAGCCCTCAATGAACTTCAGGTATTCGGCCGGCGATGCGTGCCGGAATTCACTGCGATAATCCACCGCCGACTTACCGAACGCTTCTTCCTGAATGCTGGCAGTGAGCGAGCCATCCGGACTCAGGCTGGCTTCAATTTGTCGCGTAAATCCATTTGCCTCGGGCGGTGTGACAGGCATCCGTACCAGCGAGCCGTCTTCTCCGGCAATGATCAGCGCAAAACTGCCCCTGCTCATGTTCCGGCAAATCGCCGGTCGGCGTGTCATCGTCAGTCGGGTCAAAAATCAGTAAGCGACCAAGTTTCGGATGTTTGATTACCGTAGGCGCTTGCGCTTCGTCGCCAACCAGGATGGCGATGATGCAATGATTGAACTGGTACGGCGAGGCCCATTCCTCGCGTACAAATGTGGGATCACCAGAGAAAATAGCGACCGGGTAAGCGGTAATGTTAATGGCCTTCAGCATAGCGCGCATGAGGTTGGCCTTGTCTTTGCAATCGCCATACGACTTGGCAAAAACCTGGGCGGCTGCATGCGGACGCATGCCGCCACCGCGACTGACCCCAATGTCGATGGAGATATAGCGAATGCCTTGCACGTAACGACCAATCGCCCGAATTTTCTCCATTTCCGTTTTAAGCGTCCCTGGTCAGCTGGCGGGCCTTGGCGGTCAACGCCTCATCAGGTACAGCCATGCGGATCGTGCAATCCAGCCAGCCAATGGGAGACTTCACCCCAGTTAGCAAAGGTTTGCAGCGCCAGCGGTTTTGTGTCGCCTGGCGGAAAGTAACTGACAGCCAGGCGCGGCGCGAGGCTGGAGACACGAGGGCTGTTGGGTTCGGGCGCGATCGGCGGCAGATCTCGCAGTTCCCAGGTGTAGGTCGAGCCACTAACGGACGGCTCAATGTTTGCATGATTGAAGGTAACGCTGGACGCATGCCAACCCTGCGGAAGCGTAAAGTGTGTAACGCGATACCAGGGGCCGGTAGGCGGTTCTGAAAGCTCCAGATATCTTGTGAGAATATGGATCGTTCTTCAGTAGTCGTTTGATAACCAAATGTCGCCCCGGTGTCTGCATCCTTTGAGCCGTCAATGACCTTGTATCGGGACTCGTTGTAAATATCGTCAGGGTCTTCAATCATATCCAGCACAGCATCTTTGCTATAGCGCTTAGCGGGCCCGGACGGCCGGATCAGCCAGGCGTGCATCTCTTTAACCTTGCCCGCATCACTCTCGTAGGACTCCCTGGCGACAGCATATTCGCGCCCCTCGCGCAAAAGGACCCGCAACGCATAGGTGGTAACCGTGGTGACGCGACCGTCCGCACTTACGGTGACATGTTGTTCCCTGAGCAACACGACGCCGGGCACATCTTTTGATAAATGGGATTCGGCGCGCCGGCCACTTGCAGGAGCCAGGCCGGCACATCGTCCCCAGCCAGCGCCGGCGCAGCGGTTACCACCACGACGAACAGAAACCCGATTAATCGTGCGAACATGTTTCCCCTCAAGGGCCTGGACTAATGCAACAAGTCAGGCAAACAACAGAACCCGGGAATCGTTAGTTCGAAGCCGACGTCGCGTTCTGCTTCAGCGTGATGGTGTGATTATCCTCTTTGTTGATCCGGTCAAAGACCAACTTTAGCTGTCCATAGCTGGTCGGTGGAAAAATGATGGCATCGCCACCACAAAAGAAGAAGGTGCGTTTGAAAACGAGGTTCCTGCCGTCTTTCGTGATCCCGATAGTCGGCTTGTACTCGCCGGTCGCCCCGATGCTCAAGGGTGCAGGGGGCGTCGGGGCTGTCGAGCGCATAGCCCTCGGGCAAAGCAATCGTTACGTCCTCTTCCTCGCGCCAGGGGTAGTGAAAATAGACGGATTGTTTGCGATCATTACTGGAGAACAGCGGGCCCACTCCGTGTTCAAAGAATGCCGGCTGCAGGAACAGTCTTTTGCCTGTGCGTTGCGCATAGCCAGGAACTCGGACGTGATAGCTGTAGACGAATGGCTTGATCGGATCAGTTACGTTCTCGATCTTGATGTTCGTCAACTCGGCAGTACTCATTCGCTCTTTGATGATGGACCGCAAAGTATCCTCACGTTGCTGGGGTGAATCATCGTCGTTCGTAGTACTTCTTGTCCATGGCCAGTTGACCGGTGTACTCAATGCGCACGTCGCCCTCGAGCGTGCCGTCTTCCAGGCAAACGAAACCTGCCGACAGACTTCTGCAGTGATTTTTCCGGGCCGGATATCGGCGTCATTACCCACTCCGGCTCTTTGGAGATAATCAGGGCGCTCTGTCCTTCTTCCTCTCCAGCGCAACATCCCGTACGGCGTGTAGTACTCCGACGGCTTAAAAATTGCCACTTGTCATTGACTTTAACCGCAATGAATGACGAATCCAGGAAGTACGGGTTGGTAAAATCGCGGTCAGAAAAATGTTCTGTCGATCGCCGGAAAACGCCAAGTGTGCTTCAAGACCGCGGCACACTGAGCGCGGCAAAAAGATTGTCAATAAACCACTACTCGTGCCAATTCCACGTTTCAGCGTCTCGGCAGGGGACTTGTTCGCTTTGAATTTCGCCTTTTCATCAGCGGTTGGCGATTCATCTCACCTAAAGTTCTTAATCTGGGTGTGGCAATATTCATAAATTCGTTTCAGTTTTCGTCCGGCATGGAGGCGTCAGCGACTTAATTCCGAGGCTTTCTTGCGCACCTCGTCATTCACCTTCACCTCATCCTTGCGCTCTTCATACTCGGCCTTTCCCAGGTCCTCCAATACTTGTCGGGTGCAGTTTTCTGTTGCGGCTGTAATAAAGCAGGACCCAGGATCGCACTTCATCTTCCAGCAGCATTCGGGGCTCTTCATGAAAGGCAACCACATTGGAGAGTTGCGCTCGGTAGAACCCGTCTTTCGCCTTTTTCGAATTTCAAGCCGTTAGGCATATGGAAGGAGCCGGTAGCTCATTCCATTGGCATATGGTCCGGAATAGGGGCGAACTAAGATAAGTAAGGTTGCGAACCGGTATATCGCGCTGAAACTGCAATTGAACATAATTGGCCGCATGTTACCACCTCCCAATTTCTCGCCAGCGATATTCGACAATTGCGCCAGGCTCAACCCCAGGCATGGCGAACGATTTTCGCCTTTACTTTCAAACCGTTAGCCTTGAGTGCCGTGCGATCAAAGACGTCATCCTTCTTCAATTCGACTATGGTTCCGTCGGCCTTTACGGTACGCGCCGAAATATCCTTGATCCGATAAGAGCCCAGGTACGGCAAGTCGATCTTGCTACTGAGATTCTTTGCCTCTTTCGGTGAAAACTTTGACGCGAACGTAGTTCGCAAAGACAATTCATCTGCCTCGCCATCGTCCACTCGCACTTCCAGAACAGCGCTTCAGCATCGGCGTCTTTCTCGACGACCGGTGTTTTTGACGCCAGTTCGGCCGGGTCGATCGGCTTCCAGTCATCACCCATGGCCGTCGAAGCAAGCAAGCGATGGTTAGACACAAGAATACCAAACGGGGATAGAAAAGGAGGAGAGGAACATTATTTGCACCTTTCATCAAATCGCGGCGAGAATTGCAGCGATTCTGGTCGCGAGTATAAGGAAACGAACTGGCGCGGGCGCCGTCGGGTGACATTGCCATTCGCGAAAGGTGCGACGGCGAATTCTAACCTAGCGTAAGATCAGGCGCAAGCGAGTTTTTCCCCGGTAATTGTTTGCCGTCTCTGAGCATCAAGTCAGCCGCCCCGGTCGTGCCTGGTTTGGTGCGGAACGTCAATTTTCTGGTGGATTTGAGGCTTTTGAAGACGATCCGGGCGGATTCGGCGACCTCCTCAGGGGACCTGTCAGGCGCCAGGAAAGGGCCGACGCTATCCTAAACTGGACCAAAACTCGCGCTACAACATTCGCAGTGCGGGCTGGCTAAGCCTCGCAAGCCACGTGTATAATTCGAGCCTCGCAATGACTACCAGCTTAGTGAATGGCTGGCTCCAGCCGACCAGAATCAGGAGGGATTCATAACAAGCAATGGCCACCGAGGTGAAAAGATCGGAAACGACGTTGACACACATTGAAGAGCTGCTCGGACCAGGTGCAGGCTCGCTGCTCGAGCACAAATGCCGGGGCATTCCGAGCGACCAGATTAGTCTGCCGGGGCCAGACTTTGTGATCGCGTCTGGGCTTATTCCGATCGTTCGCCACTCCGTGCTGCGTTCGCTGCAGTCACTTTTTGATCATGGACGGCCTGGCAGGGAACGGGTTACCTTTCGATCCTGCCTGTCGATCAGGGAATCGAGCACTCAGCCGGGGCCTCTTTCGCGCCGAACCCGCAATATTTTGATCCTGCAAACATCGTCAAGTTGGCCATTGAAGGGGGCTGCAACGCGGTGGCCTCAACCTACGGCGTGCTTGGCGTAGTGGCCCGCGAAAGTATGCCCATAAGATTCCCTTCATCGTCAAGATCAATCACAACGAGTTGTTGACGGCGCCCAACAAGTTCGATCAGGTGCTCTCTTCGGAACAGTGCAGAAGCGCTACAATCTCGGCGCGGTGGCGGTCGGGGCCACAATCTACTTTGGCTCGGACGAATCGACGCGGCAGATTGTCGAGGTTAGCCGCGACGCATTCGCCGAGGCACCACGAGCTCGGGTATGGCGACCATTCTGTGGTGTTATCTGCGTAGCCCGAAATTCAAGACGCACGGAAGGCGACATGCACACCTGCCGCCGATCTCACCGAGCCAGGCAAACCATCTTGGCGTCACCATTCAGGCCGACATCATCAAGCAGAAACTCCCCGACAAAAACGGCGGCTATCCGGCGGTCGCGAAGAATTCGGCGCTCGTACGGCAAGACCGACGCAAGCTGGTCTACGACGAAGCTATCGAGCTGACAATCCCGATGGATCTCGTTGCCGCTATCAGGTGGCAACTGCTTCATGGGCCGTTGTGGCCTGATCAATTCAGGCGGTGAGTCAAGGGAGCCGCGTGATCCTGCGCCGACGCGGTACGCACCGCAGTGATCAACAAGCGGGGCGGCGGTACCGGGGACTGATCTCAGGCCGCGCAAGGCGTTCCAGCGCCCAATGAGCGAAGGTGTTGGGCTGTTGAGATGCGATTCAGGACGTCTATCTCGCGCCAGAGATCACGATTGCAGCCACCATTCATGGGATCGGGTCTGGCAGAGCGAGCCTCGCTGGTTTCTTCCAGCGATTGATCATTGCTCTGGCGGGAGTATCTCGCCCGCGTCAAGCGAAGCTGTCGCCGGCACCCCGTGCGAGATCTTACCCGACCAGGGCAGCTGCCACTCTCAAGCCGTTAGCGATCAACTTTCAGGGACTCGCTGGTAGTAGAACGCATTGCGGTTGGTCGGCTTATTGGAGTAGCTCAGCCGGCAATAACTGCATGAAGGCGAGCCACGCAGGGACTATCCTCCAGCGCACCCTCGCCCCACGTTTTGAACGATCATTCTTTGTACTTTCGTTACGTAAGCCGGGGCGACTTTCACAACGCCACCAAACATATCTTCGCCCGGACAACCTGTCGATCGGCTGAGTCTCATTTTGCTGATCAAGCCTTGCGCACATTAAGGTCATGTTTGCCACACGATGGCCTTCATCAGGGCTCAGAGAATCGCATGCCGCGGAAAATACCCAAGAAGCCAAAAACAGAGCCGCGCGAGCAGGCATGGCACCCTCGGCACGAAAACTCTCACGGTCAGTGCCCGCCCTGCGCTTCTGGCGATGGGGCATCGTCGCCGGGATAATGCTGCGGGGCTCAGCCTGATAATGCTCTTCGCCTTATGGACCAGTTTCTTAGACTTGTTTGGCGGTCTCGAACACCGCATGGCGGATCTGCTGATTGCCTACGTCACGCACCACAGCGATCAACATTTCGACAGCCGAGAGATTTCGCTTATTCTGATCGATAAAGACAAGCCCGGCGACGCGCCACCCGACACTCCATTCGGCAAAGCCAACAGCGACCATCGCCGCTTCCACGCGAAACTAATTAACGCCCTGGCCGGGAAAGCAAGCGTCGTGGTCTTTGGCCTGTAATTCAGGGCACCTGCCCAGGATCAAAGAGGCCGACAATGAACTGGCCGCCGCGATTGAACATGCAGAGCAGTCGGGGACCGGATCCTGGTGGGAGTTGAGCTGAACAGTGGTGACAGCGAGCCAACCATCTCAGCGGCGCTCAAGGCTGCCCTGAAGGACCACTGGGGCACCTTTGTTGGTCTGACCCAGTGCGGACCAGTAGCACTTATTTCGTCCGTCTGGGTTCGAGATCTAGAATCAACGCGAAACCGGACTTCAACGCTCCGGATCAACAATTGATCCGTCGCTGGCGCTAAAGCCGTGGAACAGTTGCGGTACCCCGATCAGAATCTGCAGGCGTTCTTTGATGCTCGGACAAACATTGTCAAAGTACGGCGCGATGGCGTCGATCGGCCCGATACTGGAGGCCATTCCGTGGACAAATAAAATCTGTTGGCGGTGCAACTGGTCGGCCAGAAGCGAAACAGGGAAGCGAAATCGGTATTGTGACGTCTACTGCCCCTCAGGGCTGATTGTCGGAATTCAAGAGGTAAAGATTGTGGTCGTTGGCTACCAGGTGAACGACGAGACGAGGGTTCCGAATCTGAGCGACGATACGGAGCGGAGATCGAGGCTAACGCCATTTCGAGTATCTGCGGCGTTCCCTATCAGCCGGCTCTCGACTGGCTACACGAGTAGTATCATCGTTTTGATGATCGTGATTGGGGCTCTCTTGCGTCTCGGATTCGCAGGTAGCTGGCGAATTACAAGCTGCCCATGAAGATACCTGGCGGGTTCATCGATCAAAGCGTTCAGATTCCGGTAACGCTCCCTGGTGGTGGCCCTACTCCCATCTTCGCTGCGATCCTCGCCTATAAGTGGAGCGCAAGGTATTCAATGTGCCATACAGTATCGTCGCTTTGTTCCTCGGCTATCTGGCGATTGGCGCAGTCAGAGCCAGACCTGGGATTCAAGTAAGGCAGTATCGAGGTGTACCTATGTCTCACACCAAAGCAACCCTTACCCGCAACGCGAGACAGCTTTTCGGCCTGAGCTGGACCTTGCTTCTCAATAGCTTGCTCTTGATCTCGTTGGCCATTAGTCCGCTCGAATTTCCCGCAGCACGCAGGAGTCGACCTGACGCTTCTGGTTCAGACGCGCCCGTAGCGCTCATCAAAAGCATTATCAGTTCCGGCACGCCAGAGCCTTCGGGAGACCGCCGAGGTCACAGTCAAACGAGCAACCAACACCATCGAGCCGGCCCAGACGGTATGTTTCTTTATCGAGGCGATCAGGTGATCACCGAAAACGCCCAGAGCACCCTGCTGTTTCTGGATAACGTGGCGGAAAAGAACAACGAGGGTCGTGATTGATGTGCACACAAGAATTCAGAGTTGGCTCGGTGTTTCGACTGGTTCGGCCGAATCATCAATGCGCGTGAAGGGTGCATTTGAGACAAGGACTGAACAAGTCAAGCTCGGCGTTCAAGGAACGGAATACGAGTTATTCGCACAGCCTGCCGAAGATCAAATAACTGTGATCAGAAGGAACCGTCAGTGCTGAAGGGCAGCTTTTGGTCCTTCAGCCGCGGCCGAGTCCACAATTGATACGTGGCCAGAATCAGGCAGCGCTAACTCCAACGCTTATCTCAAGAGTTCGTTTGCTCAGGAAAAGCCGCCTCCGGATCTTACAGGGGAGGAGGGACCTTACTGGCCGGCCGGAAGCAAGAAGTAATAGTCTCAGCCAGAGGATTTGACAAAACGCGCGGCGCCGGACGGTCTTATTTCAAACGTGGTCGCGTGGGAGAAGGTAGCTGAGGCAAATCGATCCTCAGTCACCAGAGCTACACCGCCCAGTCGATCACGCCCAACTTTTCCGACTCCAGGTGCGGGCTGAGGATTATTTCGTCGGGCCGGGCTGAATGCTGCGTTGAGTGGCGATCCTCCAGGCCCCGAACAGCTCGGTGACGCTCATCGATATGGGCGACGGCGCCAGAGCGATCGACTGCTCTCAGCGGGTGGGAAGAATCCGGATTACACGACGGCTGATTTCTGTACCAATCTTGGCAGAAGCATATCGCTTGACTACGGTCGATTCCCGGGGGCGGAAAGGCTCTTGCTCAAAAGCGCTGGAGTTGAATGCCAAAATATGCACCGGCATTTAATGCCCTGGGTAAAACCTTGACAAAGACCTGGCCGTGCGTCTGGAATACGATAAGCGCAGCTACAGCGGCGCTCCTAGGGCTGTTGGCGAGAGGCAAAAGACGCGTACGAACGGGCCTCCGACTCTGGAAAGTCTCACCACCGGAAGATCGCCCACTCGCACGCCCGTCCAGTCCGCGCATTGAAGAAGGAATTGTCAGAAGCGAATCTGGCCGAGGTTTACAACGGACCTGCCCAGGAGACGTTGCGCAGGGAACAGAAACATGACAAGGATGCGCTGGCCCAGTATCAAGTGGCCGAGCAAGCGCTTCAACATGGCGCAGGTATCTTCGCGCCGCGCTACGCTTTTTCGCCCACACCGGACTTGGCAGGTGTCTATCGCGAGATCAACAAGAGAAGCTGGCGGCGGCAAAGAAGGTGACAAAGTCCCGTGCTGCGGAAGCCTTTTCGCGATCGGAGGCGGAATACACTCAGGCACCGCTCGGCTGCACAAGATCTTGCCGTGGCTTATGTTTGGACGAGGAAGACTTTACGAAAACACCCTGGCGGCAAAGAGGCGGCCCTCAAATACTATACAAAAGCTATACAGGCTGCGACCGGAGGAACCGAGCGGACACTACTATTTGGCGGCTCCTGCATCGCGAGACGCCAACCCGTCTCGCCTGCGACCACACTCAAGCTTACCTGAATCTGGAACGAAGCCGTTTCTGCCGGGGTGAAGGCCAGTGCAGGCTCGGCGGATAATACCCCGACCGACTCCTGGGCCACTGTGACTCCAACCGTGACTCCGAAACCCGTTACTGGAGAGTCAGGGCCGGATTGAGGTGAAAGGTGCCCCACGTCAGCGGAGAACAGTCCGAAAAGGCTCACAGGTGAAGCTATGAAAAAATCGGACTCAATGGTGAGACCAGAGAGGAAGCCGAGCTGCAAGGCAAACGGCAAGGTCCTGCGCACCAGTCCTGGGCGAGATGGCTAGCATTGACCGGGAACGCTGCGATTCACTGGCTACATTTTCCGGGCCGGGTGAGATAATCACGTTCCCCAGGTTGCGCACCGTCAACTTAGCTTCAGCGAAGCAGAAAACATACTAGAAGACGCCACGGCCTCAGCGCCAGAGTAGGACGAAAGAAAGAGGGACAACTCTGTCCCGGTAAACACGGTCCTGGAGCCGAAACCGGCAGCCAATACCAGGCTAACAAACGGATGCCCGGTTGAACTCACGATAGCCATCGCCGGTAGAAACCGGTCCGGGTGCCTTGCGCCGGTGATGAAGGATCGTCAAAAGAAGCGGCGCTTGGGCGACTCACCCAGACTCTCGGCCTCACCCGCGGCAACATCACCGAAAGTGAAAGTGACCAACCTGCAGGGAACCGTCATCCAACAGAGTCCCCAGGCCGGCGAAATGGTCCTTCCGGGAACAGCAGTAGATCTGGTTATTGCCATAACGTCAATCGCTACGTCAGCGTTCCCAACGTGATGAACATGTCGTACCAGGATGCGAAGAACAAGCTCGAAGGCGAGGGTTTGGTCATTGAACCTGCGGGAGTGGGTGAGCAGAAGAATATCCGGCCCCAGGAACCAGAGTTCTCGAGGCACGCACGTAAAGGTGTGGTTTCCAGTTCTGTGACTGCCTTGACTCCTCGATGCGAAAAGCCAAGTGATCATGCTTAGCCGGTGAGACTGTCAGGTTAGGAACTCTCCACCAATGATCTGGAAACAGGCTCGATTGTTAGCAGCGGAATCTCGGCGTCGATAGCTCGTGGTTCGACTTTTCTTTCAAACCAGCGCAATCTTGTTATGAGGTCCGGCCGTACTTCTGCGGGCCTCGGAACCAGACCGACTTGCACGCCGAACAAGCACCAGTTACGGACGTTCATCTCCTCCACGCGATCGCCCGCCGTGACGAGGCGGCATTGAATTCTCTCATGACCGCTATCGGCTAATCCTGTTTAGATTGTTGGTGCGTATATTGAATAGCCGCGAGGAAGCGGAAGATATTTTGCAGGAAGTCTTCGTTCAGGTGTGAAACGAGCGGCAGACTTTGATGAACTCCGTGGTAAACCATTCACCTGGTTAGTGACCCTGGCGCGCAGCCGAGCGATCGATCGGCTGCGACTTTTAGTGCGCGCGAGCGTGTGGCGTTGGCAGCCGCACGCGACGCTCAGGAAAGCATCGGATGCGGCCCTTGATGCCTTTCTCGCGCCGAGCAAAGACAGATCGTTGCCGATGCGCTCTCCCAGCTCCCGGAAGAGCAGCAGCGCGAACGCTGGTGCTCTCGCGCTTACCTCGAAGGGGGCTGACACGGTGTCGAGATTGCGGATCGCCCTCGACTCCCGGTACCGTGGAAGCACCAGGATGCGTTCCGGAATGATCAAGCTGCGGGGGATTACTGAGTGGCAAGATTGAGAGTTTAGCGAGGTTAAGAAAAGACTGCGCCGGATTCACTGAGAGTGCGTGGGGATGGATGCCCGATGATTGCATGAAAGCTGCAAAAGAGATGCTCGCCATAGATGCCTGGTCGGCCCTGGAACAACGGCAGACCAGCGGGAGCTGCAAAGCCATCTCGATACCCGCTGCTGTCTGTCGCCGGGAACTGGCGGAGTGGCGAGCTATGGCGGCTGCCTTGGCCTACGCGGCAGCGCCTACGCTCGAGCCATCCGCGCAGGTGCGCGAAGAATACTGGAAAGCGTAAGGACCGAAGATCGCGCTGCTAGCTCAGCGGCCCAACCCAACGTTTTGAACTTTGCGAGCGCCGCCGAGACCAGCGCGTTCGCAGTGGCCGGCGTTTGCCGCTATTGCCGCCTCGATCATCTCCGTCGCCCTCGCTATCGGCTTGCTTCTGCTTTGGCGTCAGAACCGTGCTGCCGAAGTGGAATTGGCGCGCATCTCACGAGAACTACGCCTGCAAGAGCAGAAGCTGGCGAATGAAAATAGGATGGTGCAGATTCTGACCACTCCCGGAGCGCGCTCTTCCGAGTTGGCGGGAACCAAAGACGCCCCCAATGCCCATGCATTGCTGACTGTCGATCGGCAATCAGGCCGCGCCGTATTCTTTGCCAGAGGGTTGCCGCCAGCTCCCAGCGGCAAGGCCTATCAACTCTGGTTCATTTCCAGCGGCCAGCCACCGGCACCAGGGAAGGTGTTCACCACCGACGCCGGTGGAAATGCATTAATGGAAGATCAGTTACCAGCGAACGTTACTGAGCCTTCGGTTTCTCGCAGTGACCCTCGAGCCTCAGTCCGGTGTCTCCGCGCCCACCGGCTCAATGTATCTGCTCTCGCCCCTCACCCGGCCGCAGGTAACGCGAGCTGTTAGTTCTGGGGATTCCGCAGGCCGGCATTCAACATTCCATCGCCAGCTAAACTTCGTTACCCACCAACTAAATCCAAAGCAAAGCGGCCGACCGTAGATAGGATCGGTCAAGCCAACAATCGAACGAATCCCGGGGTTCTGACTCAAAAATATAAGGAAAGGTCTTTCTGCCACATCTGAAAGGAGCAAGCTATGCACAAAGTGAAACAAATAATACTGGCTGTAACTGATTCTGGGAGCGATGGCTATCACCGGCGCAGCGCAAAACTCGATGAGCGCAGTGCAGGAAGAAAAGTCACCTCTACGATCGGCTTGGTGGCATCGACGCCATCAAAGCGGTGGTCGGTGAGTTTGCCGGCCGCGTTCTCGCTGACCCACGCGTAAACAAGAAATTCGCCAAGAGCGACGCCCCGAGGCTGGTGCTACACCTCGAAGAGATAGTCTGCAAGGTGACCGGAGGCCCCTGCGAATATTCGGGCCTGAGCATGAAGAGATTCGCACCAGAATATGAAAGTCACGGATGGCGAGTTCAAGGCTCTGGTCGAAGATCTGGTAGGTGCGCTCGACAAGTTTAACGTTGCGGAAAAAGAGGAGAGCGATCTGCTCAAGCTGCTGGGCCCGCTTCATGACCAGATAGTGGAAGTCAAATCAGACGCCACGGGTACGCCACTGCCAAAAGATTTCAAACCCGCTCCGGCTCTGCCAAAACCGCAAGTTGACGCTGGACCGGCGATGAAAACTCCTTAGTCCACCCAGTCAGCTAAACCGTCGAAAGGGTCAGGTAACCGCAAAGGCCGACCAACACGACCGGGGACGACCCAGGCCACACGAAGCAAGCACCAGCAATTCGAGTCTTCCATCGAGTGAACTAAAGGTCGTTCCCGGTTGAACCTAAAAATTGAAGAATGAAACGATGCAGAGCCACACCCGATTACTGCCTTTTCAATGTTTGCTAACATCTGCGGGACTCTCTGGACAAGGTCAAAGTGCCCAGTAAAGAGAAGGGATGACCTGATGGCCTTCGTCGCGACTCTCAAGCAAGACATCGTCGAGAAGTAGTACCGTTACAACTGCGGATGGCGCGCGGCGAACGCCACAATCGTGTTCACATAACTGGAAAACGAGGGACAGAAAATGCCGTGCTGGTCAGCAATTCTTTCGCGCCTGCATCGTGTCGTATGTTTAGCGAGAAGATACGGCACGGCGTGATGGGAGCGACCGGTAATCGCTGGAGAGGGTGGCAGTGAAAGAGAGAACTGCACAAGCGGTGCCGGCAGCGTAACCCTGGGAGCCACTCTGGTTAACCTCTCTGGCGATCTCATTGAAGAGTTCGTGTGTCGTCTAATGGCTGCGGATCAGCGTAAGCTGCAACGTCTTACCCACCGCTTGCTCATCTTGGGACAGTGCGATTAGTGCTTGACGACAAAATTCACCGGCACCAGATTCAGGCTCACTTTCGCGGTTTCCGATGTTCAGCAGGAAACGAAGCGCGGCATCCGCAAGAGGTAATGAATCAGGTAGTAGATGCCGTCATACTTTGCTGTCTCGCCAGTATGAGAGTCTCCGCAGACCACCGCCGGCCGATGAATGGTGACCGGCGCAGTTCGGCTTTCAGCGCCTCGACCTCCAGCTCGGCAAGATGCTTCGACTCTTCGTAGTAGTTGCGAAAGCCGGCTTGGTGCTAAGCTCCGGTTTCGAGAATGAGGCCCTTGCGTCGCCCGGCCACATAACAGGTTGAAATGTAATGATAGCGGCGGAGATTCCGCAGACTGCGAGCGAAAGTGTTGACATTGCGCGTACCGCCGAGATTTATCTTTATCCCCAGCTCGCGCGCGCACCGCCAGATCATAAGCGCGGCCAGATGGAAAAATAGTGGTGGTTTCCGTGCGCGCCGCCTGCAATTCAGGCAGCGACATTCCGAGATTTTCGGTCGTGATGTCTCCCTGGAGGATGCGAAAGTGGCGCGCCGGGATACGCTTTGTCAGCGCAATCCGCTCGATGTCCAGACGCGCCCGCTCGACGAACGCCGGCTGCACCAACAGCGGTAACTGTGCGCCTGCGACCGCCAGCTGGGCCGCAGCCGCGGCAATGAAGCCGGGAAAGCCGGTGATGAAAACTGTTTCGTCAAAACTCATTTCAGAATCGATTTCAACTGCAACTTTTAGATCCGGGATCTGAAAAGCGTCTACACTCGCTTGCTAAACAATCCAAGATCCAAATTTGCTTAGAAAAATCCAGCTGCGGTTGAGTATAATCTCATTGCTCAGACGCGTCATATGAACGCGGCCCGGCAGCGAAAGCGGATTTACTGGAGTTTATGTTTAGCGACCTTCTTGACGATGAGGCAATCTGCGGCGACGAGGGGTCTCCGTTGGAAAAGCTGCAGGCGAAGCGCCTCTTTCACCAGGCATATGAGGCGCAAACCGAGAACAACTATGAAGAAGCCATCAAGCTGTACAAACAATCGATTGCCACCTATCCCACGGCTGAAGCGCATACCTTCTTAGGCTGGGTCTACAGCTTTCAGAATCGCTACGACGAAGCTATTGCCGAATGCCTGGAGGCGATTCGCGTCGATGAAACACTGGGCAATCCGTACAACGACATTGGCAGTTATCTGCTGGCCAAGGGCGATGCTTATGGTTGTGTACTGCTGGTTCAAGAGAGCCTTGCTGGCGCCGCGTTATGAGTCTTACGCTTTTCCCCATTTCAACCTCGGCCGGGTGTACGAGATGCGCCATCGCCCCCTCGGGGCGGTGAAGCATTACGGGCTGGCAGCTTGAGCAGCAGGAGAACTTCACCCAGGCGTCCACTGCCCTGCGGCGGTTGCAGGCCAAGGTGAATTAAGAGCAAGTGGTGGTTTTGGACTTTGGACTTAGGTCTTGGGACTTAGGTCTTTGAACTTTGGTCTTGGAACTTTGAACTTTGAACCCCCACTTTGAACTTTGAGCTTTGGTCTCTAGTTCCTTCGTTCCAGTTCTCTGCAGATCACTATTGCCTGGATCAATCAGAGCTCAAAACCAAAGTCCCAAGACTTAAAACAAACTCATCACTCATCACGTTCTTTCCGAATCGGGATCTTTTTCCGATTTTCGTCGACCGCAACATAAATTACTTCCGGCCTCGGTGACGCGCACCCGCTCACTACGAGCGCCCGCACGTTCCGCCTCGACGATTACGCGAACGGTAATTGAAGTTGTGCCGGTGCTTACGACTTCAGCGTAAAGACTCATCAAATCGCCGACAAAGACGGGTTTGTGGAAAATTACTTCACGCATGGCGACGGTCACAAAACGTTCAATGCCCGTCTGGCGCACTGCCTCGATGGCCCCGGCCATGTCGATATAGCTCAGGATAACGCCACCAAAAATGGTGCCGCCAGAATTAGTATCGCGCGGCAGCAACGTGATGCGAATGGCTGGATCGCTGTGGGCATTCATATCGGTATCCTAACAGCGCGAGTCTGGAGTCGCGAGTCTGGAGTCTGTTGGTTACGGTTCTTTACTCGCGACTCCAGACTTATGACTCCAGACTTGCTCACTGCAGTCGGAACAATCCCAATCGGTCGGGGTCTAAGTGAGGGCTGGCTGCGTTGACAAACTTCAGAAGAAACTCGCTTGAGGAACTCTATGTTGACACTCACGCATTGTCGCCAAACGAACCAGCTCGTTTTAATCGCCATCAATCTGATCATCGAAGGCGAGGAGACCCGGATTTCGGAGGCTTGGGGAAAATGATGCTCGGCGGCTTCCTGCTGGCCATCGCAGTGTCGCGATTGCTATTACCACTTCGTCAGGCTTCGTCTACGCGATAGTAAACCGCCGGCGCAGTTCATCTCGATCAGTTCCGCAAAGAAAAAGGATTGAAGCGCATCAATATCGACAGCCGGCTTTGGCGGATCAATTGAATGGTTCATCATCGCTTAATCCAATCGGTAATGGCCTGCTTCAATTCATCCAGCGCTCCCTCGAAAAAGTGTCCAGCATTGGCGATGACCACAAGCTGCGCGTCGGTATTTGCCGCAAGCTGAGTAACCAGCGCGCGCATTCGGTCGACGTTGCCAAACTCATCGCGGTCGCCATGCACGAACAAAATGGGTTTGCGTCCGGCAGCCAGAAAGCTGAAGTCGTACTTGTCCACTGGAGTGCCGATGCTGATCAGCCGGGCAACCCTTGAATCTGAGATACCGACCTCCATACCCACACGCGCCCCGAACGAGAACCCGCAGATCGTAACCGGCAATCGGAGGATGTCTCTGACTCAGGTAATCGAGCGCCACCTGGGCATCTTCTCGTTCTCCCCGTCCCTCATCGTACACGCCCGTTACTTTGGCCGACTCCGCGAAAGTTAATGCGCAAAGGTAACCAGGCCAGCGTCACTGCAGGGCGCTCGCGGCCCGGAAGACGACTTTGTTGTGCATCGTGCCGCCTCCGAGCGGATGCGGATGAAGGGACCAGCGCCGCTCCGCGAAGCGGTTGCGCCGCTCGGCTCTTTCCAGATCGCTTCCAGCTGTCCGTGAGACGCGGGAATGAATAGATTGCCCACGGGATACATAGATTATCGAATCACTTCAGTCTGGGACTTCGCTCTGTGATCCTGGCGCCCTCCGAAACCAGTTTAAAAGCGGACTTGGCCGCCGCGACTTCCGAGGGCAGAAATGCCCTGTCAAACGAGTCGAAATCACAGGCTGAAGTCTATGCTACTCAGCAGACAAGGCCGAGAACCGATCCAACATAGCGTATGAAGAATACCGGATAGGCTGCGGACTTAGCCCACCCGGTGAACTAAGGTTTGCGCACTTGATCTCGACAGGACAAGACACCGATTGCGGCACAGAAGGAACGTAGACACCAGCAGGCATTTCGGCTACATTAGTGGCCGCCGCCAAAGCAGTGCGCTCATCAGGTGATAAAACAGGATGTTCAATGCAGAACTGCTCCGTATCCGTTTCTCAGTCTCCAGACAGGCTCTTCGAGTTGACTGCACAACTACGAGGATGGCACGTGTCCCGCCCGTTCGATAACGAATGAAGTCTCCGCGCAAGCTTTGCTGGCGTTTTTCAATCCGAGGCTGCGTCGTCGCAGCCTGCAATTGCTTATCGCCGCCGCCTCCATCCACGGACTGATCTTCTGGCGACTACAGTTTTCAACCAGGTCTATTTGTTGCTGGCGACTATGATGGTTATTCCCACATCGTGTGGAGCCGTCTGCTCTGGGAAGGCTTTCGCGAGTCATCATTTGCGGCCTTCCTTCACCTGGCTCTGCCATTGACGACGCTGAACCCCCGGGATTATGTCGACCATCACTGGCTCTTTCACGTCATGGAGATTCCCTTCACCTGGTTTCGCGATCTGCGCCTGGGTGCAAAAGGTAGCCTCGACGATCTTTGCCAGCCTGGCGATCTTTCGTCGGCTTCTGGTTGCTGGTCCGCTATCGCATCCGCTATGCGCTGGTCTGGCCTGATCGCGTTGTTGGCTTGCTCAGCGCCGTTCCTCTACCGGATAAATACTGGCCCAAGGCGCGCGCACCTTTGCGATCATCTATCTGATCCTGGGGAATTTTCTTTCTGTTTCAGAAAAAATACTGGCCGCTCTCGATGCCGCTTTCGGGGTTTGTCTTGCTGACTACGACCTACGACATGTTCGTATTGCTGATCGGCGCCGATGACTCATCTGGGTGGTAAGTCGTTGGTTGGGCGGACCGGCACTTTGAGAGTGGCGGCCCGTCGTTTTGGGTCCCTGCTGGGTTACTGCGGCAGAGCTCGGTCAGCTCAATCCGTGCCACTCACCGCACAGCCTCTTTCTTTTTTACGAACGTCGCAAGTCATAAACTGGCGCTTCATGCGACTTTTTCCACTATGGGTAGGCGGTGAATGGTATCACTGCAAACCTGGGAATTCCTGAGGCAGCTCTCTGGTGGCTTGCATCGCGATGGTGATACTGGCTGCATACGCTGGCTTTGATCCTTCAGATCGAAGACGCTCGCCTCGGCCGCTCTTCTTCCTGATCTTTGCTCCTGCTGATGCGATGACCGCGCTGGAGAGGATCGCTGAGTACTGGCCGCCGTTTGCGATCATCTTTGCAGCGTTCGCTTTACAACCCTGGGTCGCGGGACCCGGTCACCCTTCCGTTCAATTACCCCCGACTCGACGAATTGCAACCCTTCCTGGACCAGCACGACCCTCCGTTATGGATTTAGAGAGACCAATCACAGCGAGTTACTGCAGCTTGGTGCCGCCGCCGTTGTCGCTGTCCTGTGCGGGGTTGCGTTGGTTGCCAACTTTGCTGGTGACAATCAAAGACTATCAGCGGCAACGATCCGCCAAACCATTACAGAGCAGGCATGCAATGGGTGCGTTCAAATGTTCCACCCGGCGAGGTCGTTTTCAACACCGACTGGGACGACTTTCCCCCGGATGTTCTATTACGAACTCCGACTCACGCTTATGTTTCAGGCGCAGGCCCCGCTTTGCTTACGATCGGAACGCCGAGCTATCGAAACTATATGACCGTATCACATTGGGGAAGAGGAAGATCCGGGCCGCGCCCGTTCGCGATCGCTTCGGCGCTCGCTATGTGCTTTACCGACTAACTCCGAACACACACTCAAAGTTCTCTTCAAAGGCAATGGACAGTGGCTGGTTTGAGGGTAGTCTCTATGAGGACAAAGGACTGCACCATCCTGCACATTCTCGAGTCAGCGAAGAGCGAAAAGCCACCAGCGGATCAAACTGAAAGAAGGATACAAACGACGACGAGGACGACCCGGAAGACAATGGTGGTTAACGGCTCCGGTGCCACCAGCAAGGTTCGATGGCCACCAGTAGGCGATCGAAGGTGCGCAAAAGAGAAAGAGCCGAAGTTTGAGCTCTCACGTTGAGCGGTCTAGAATGACTCGCAGAGCGAAATCAGAAAACACCATCGAGTATGCCTGACCCTAATGCTCATTGGGCTCATCGCCTCAGGTTTTGGCAGCTGTCGCAAGGGGCGAACACCAAACCTGCTGAAAACAACGATGTTTCCACCGGCAACGGACTTCTGGCGGCTTCACAGAACGCAAACGCCACAGTCGGGCTTTGAGCGAGACCTGCAATTCCATCCGCAACGGACAGTTCAAGTACGTGTGGGTGAAACCGCGGCAGGACGGCAAGGCGCTGGATAAAGACGACGGCGATTACCTGCGCAAGAACGCGCCGCCAGGTAATTGACTGGGCAACTACCGACAATGGCAAAAAGGTGATCGCCGGCACGAATTTCGATCTCGAGGCTTCAGGGAAACCTCGCTCTGCTGAAGAAAGAGCGGTTCGTCGTCGAGGATTATTCCGGGCAAGTAAGCTCCGACCTGGTAGGCGGCCGGAGCGTTAGTTCAGCCTGGCATCCGGAAGAGTATGTTCTTTTGAGTTGAGCCTTCACGTCTCGAAAGTCCGCGCGCGCAGCTCAGGGCCCCTTCCGCGCGACTCTTGTGAGCAAAGACTCTCTATTCGATCGAGTCGAGAGCCAAGTTCCTCTTCGAAGCCATTGAGAACCGCCCCTTCGAATTGCATTGAACCGCCAGCTTCGAATGCATCGAACCGCGCCCTTCGAATGCGCTGAACCGTCAGCTTCGAATGCATTGAACCGCCAGCTTCGAATGCATCGAACCGCCCTTCGAATGCATTGAACCGATCCTTCGAATGCATTGAACCGCCCTTCGGATGCATTGAACCGCCCTTCGAGATGCATCAGACGCCGCCCTTCGAATGCATTGAACCGTCCTTCGAATGACATTGAACCGTCCCTTCCAACGCATCGATGCGCACTCCGATTCGTTCCTCAGAGGCACTGATCCTCGATCCCAGGCGCTCTTCCATCACGTTCATGCGCTCGAGCACGGTTTCAATTGTAGGTTTGGTAGATTTTCTCTTCCATCAGATTCCTCGGCATTGCTTGCTTCGGTTAAGATGGTGGAGTTGATGGACGCACGAGAAGTGTATACCACAACATCGGCTGATTGTCACCGGTTGACCAGGGCTGGCGCGCACCGTTCCCCAGCTACCTGTAGACGGGGAAGCCTACTCGCCTTAGCTCAGCGGATTCCGCAGGGGCGGAATCCACTTTGCGCCGGATTACTTTTCAAAGTCAGCCGGCTGCGATGATGAAGAAAGTCAATCTTCGACTGGGATCAGATAAAGCGCCGCATAGCGGCGGTGATTGCTCGGGCGTGAGGGCGAAAGCGACGCTTCTTTTCAAATTCCGCATCCCAGCCAGAAGAAGCGTGCGACCCAGGAACCAGATAGGACGCCGAGCGTTCGCGCCGGTAAGCCGGAGTCCTGCGAACGATTGGCCTGCCGGCTTTGCAGGTAACCTGACTTTGCCGCGGCTTGCAACCTCCTCAGCAGTGAAGCCGTGCTTTCAAAGGCACGCGCGATCTCTTCACTAAACGCCGCCTCCAACCTGGCCCACGTTCTGTGGCGCGGCAAATCGCTTCATAGCCAAAAAGCTACCACGGTCGCGATCGAGGAGAGCTGGCGCCGAACTGCGAACCAGCGTTGTAGCTCAGGCCCTCTTTTTTGCCGCAACCTGGTGTGCCAACCGGGAGTTGAGAAATCCGCCTGCCCAACATGTAATTTCCGAGCACCATCGCCGGGTAATCTGGATCGTCATCACGCATCTTCACATTTCAAACCCGCGATGAAAGCAAGCTGAACAGCTTTGTCCGGTGTTTGCAGGGCCTGCTGGAAGGGCCGCCGCATCGTTGTACCGGCTTTCCACACGGCTGAGGTATGTGGGGACTCTTCCAGCTGCCACGAACTGGCTCATGGTCGCCGGCCCTGGGATGTTTCGCTTGATCGTCAAAATCTCTCCGACCACCGCAAGCTCGCCATTTTGAGGCGCCGTAGAAGTCGGAGTAAAACTTCTTTGCGTCGCTTCAGAGTGGCAGCCTTGAGGTCGGCAATCGACTCATCGTAAGGTCGACACGTAACGAACGTCGCCTTTGGAATAAAGGGATTCGAAGTGACGGCGAAAGGTAACCTGGGCGATCGCAGTAGGGTTCGCCTCGCTGTGATTCGAGTGCCGGTTATTCGCTCCTGCTTCAACAGGTCAAACTCATTTTGCCGGAAAAGCTGGTTCGCACGCAAGACTTCCGCGACCAGCCGCAACACCGCGGAGCAGAATTTTCCCGGGTCGTCTCTATCCGAGGACGCCCACGCGTCCGGTCACGCCAAAGACGGAGACACGAGCTTTTGGTTTGTCCAATACATCCTGTATCTGTTGTCGGGAATGTTTGGCTGTGCCGCGCATCAGCATGGCGCTGACCATCTCACCGGCTGTGGAACGGTTCGCCAGGCTCTTTTCATCACCGAAGCGCAGGGTCAGCGAGGCAAAATGCTCCATTGCCGCGCGTCTTCTAATAGCCTGGCAAGAGGGCCAGCTTCAGGCTGCCCTGCTGCGTGCTGCGCGTGGTCTTGCGCTTCGATATTCGCCGGAGCCGGATCGAGATGCTTCGCCGCACTGGCCACTGCCGCCTCACCTTTGTAATCTTTTGGGCATTGCGACAACGTCAGGACCGCGGGAATCTCAGAGCGGTCGGGTTTTGCGGTTGGCGCGAAGGGCCAAGAGTGCGATTTGACGGCTTCAAATATTTGGTGGCGACCCGTTGGACATCCGCTGGCGTGACCTTCTTCAAGCCGGTCGCGATGAAGGAGAGAAAAAGACGCCAATCACCCATCGCCAGCCCACTCGCTCATCTTGCCTGGTCCGATGAGCTCTGAAGGGGGTTCAGCGCCGGATCGCGTGTCGCCGATCAAAGAGCCTCGCGCCCGCTCGACCGCGCCGCCCCAGGTTTGTCGGTGGGTTGGAGAGTAAAGGATTTTCGACGACCTGCAGCAATCCGCGTCGCGTGCCGGACCAACGGGTTGTCTTTTGGCGACCCACCGCGCCAAAAATACTGATGCCTGGCTCGCGTTGCTGGAAACTGAAGTTCCCAAGACCTTGCGTTGCTTTGGTCGGTACCGACCAGGGCTTTGTACAAACGCCCCGAAGATGTGTCGCCCAGAATTTGCCCAAGAGTATCAGGGCCGCGAAATCACGGATGCGAACCGGCGGGTACGTGATAGAGAAGGTGGCCACAAGTTGAATATCGCCAACGCGCCGCACGGTGACTGAACGCTCGCCATCCTGGGTCGGCTCGATCGTATAGACCTTTGGCGATACGCGCGTGGGCCGCGGAATCGACGAAAAGTATTTTGTCGATTAGACTGAGGGTCTTTTGCTTCGTCAAACTTGCCCGCCACCATCAGTACGGTATGTTGTCGGGCTGGTAGTAGAGCTTGTAGTAAGCCTGCGAGCGCGATCGATATCAACATTCTCAATATCTGAAAGCAGAGCGCCGATGGTCCGTTTTGCCGTAGTTGTGCCACTGGTAAAGCGGACGCGCCAGCCCTTTATCGATAACCACTCGCGGAACGGGTTATTTTCGCCGAGCTCAAACTTTCGTTGCGGACTACCGAGGAATTCACTGTCCAGGGCCTTCCGGGCAATGTAGGAAGGCTGATCATGCGATCAGACTCGAGGTCGAGGGCCCGGTCAGAGTTTACATCGGTAGCGGCGGAGGAGCGTCTCGGCTCTCGCAGTTGGTCCGATCAAATGAAGTCGAGCCATTTGGGCGGGCCCACGTGTTCGGTCAACTCCTGGGGAATATTCGGATGCCTCCAGGGTGCCCTTGAACACCATGTGTTCGAGCAAATGGGCCATTCCAGACTTTTTCGCCGTAGTTTTCATAGCCGGAACCAACCGGGTAAAGTCATGTTTACGGTAATCACGTTTGCTTGGTCTGATCCGGGAAGAGCAAGACCCGCAGACCGTTCGCCAGTCTGTGCACTCGGCGATGCCTTCGACTGAAGTGACTCGTTCAATACCGCGCCGGCAATGCCGTGGCGGACTGTTGCATGCCGCCGGCGGCTTCCCCACTAATCACGGGCGCGACCGCGCCGGGGTGATGGCCGCGGCCAGGACCAGCGCCGGCCACAGGCGGCTGAGGAAGTTCTTCTGCATATTCTCATGAGTCTTCTCCCGGAATATTGATGCCTTACGCCATAGAGAGCGGGGCTCTGATAGATGCCGTTTCAAATGGTGAGCGACGACCAACCGAAGCGCCCGCGGGCGGTTTGGTTTCCTGACAGCGTGGAGTCAGACAACCCTGCTTTGTGGGCACTCATTCTACGGGACGAGGACGAGCTTGCCAAACTGGGCCCGATGCTCCATTAACTCGTGCCCCTTGCGGGCCTCAGCCAGCGGCTAAGCTTTGATCAACGACGGCGCGGATCTTTCCGCTCTCCCGCAAATTTCAGGGCATCGAGCAACTCTGCCTTGGCGCCGCACGAAGACGAGCCCAATATCGTTAAGTGACGATAGAAGATTTGACGAATGTCGGTGCGTCCCATCAAAGCACACTGGTCGCACCACAAGTAACCGAGTCGGCCGCCGGTTTTAGATGACGCAATCGAGAAGCCCGGCCAGGTGGCCGCACGCAACGCATGTTCAAGAGACAACATCAACGCCTCCGGCGAGCCGGTCCAGTCGCCTGACTTCCCTGGGCCAGTCTTCTCGTGTGTAGTTGATCACCTCGTCGGCGCCAAGTGCTTTAGCTTTCGCTAGTTTTTCATCAGAGCCCGCGGTCGCGCCAGCACGCGCGCCCCACGCAGTTTGGCCACCTGAATGCCAATTGAGCCGACGCCGCTGCCGGCTGCTTGAGATCAGAGACATCCTCGCCAGGCTGGACGTTAGCGCGGGTGACGATCATATGCCACGCGGTCAACGTGACCAGTGGAAGCGCGCAGCCGCCTCGGCCCCAACTCAATTGTTGTGGCTTGGGGATGATGTTCACTCCACGGCACCGCCACCAGTTCCGCGTAGCCGCCACCGTCACGACGATAGCCGATCATGTCGTATTCACGACAGAGATTGTCCTGGCCGCGCAGACAATCGTCACAATGGCCCCACATGAGACGCCAGGCTGCACCATTACCTCGTCGCCAGACTTTACCCAGGTGACCAGTGCTCCAACTCCGCGAACAGTGCCTGCAACATCGTTACCGAGAATATGCGGCAGCGGTATCTCAATACCGGGCAGGCCGCCTCGGACCCAAACGTCGAGATGATTCAGCGCACAAGCCTTGACCTCAATCATAAAGCACTTCGTTTTGCCGGCTGATTGCGGGGTCCGGTACTGCGGTGTGTTGCAACACGTCCGGTCCGCCGTGTTGATGGAATATGACAGCCTTCATGTCGGTAATTCTAGAATCTTGGAGTTGAAAGATTGCAAAGTGTCATGCCAAGGAGGGGAAGCCACCTTTTGCCTGGACTGATCGGTCCGGCCCGCGAATGAGGAGTAAAGATTCACGGGATCTCCAAATCTCAAATCTGAGATGTCCAAATCTCAAATCGCAAATCTGCAATCTCGAAATCCTCGAATCTCAATCTCAAATCACGCAAATCAGAAAGCTATCTAGCTGGCGGTAGAGCAAACACGAAGTCGCGGGACCGCGCTGATTCGTGACACTCAGGCGCTCACCCTTCTTGTGTCGCTCGCGGATTTTCGTGATGGCGCCATCCAGAACCAAATACTCCCAGTCACCGGTTTTGGGACTAAAGCCGCTGGCGCGTTTGACCATTACCGCCAACTGCTGTGGCTGCGTGTCGCTTATCTTTCAAGCTTTTCGCGAGCGATGATCGAACCGGTAGGAAAGACTGCCGGCTGGGTTGAAAGCATCGCTGCACGCCCAAGATCGTTAACGTAGATGACCCCAAACGAACCCCCGGCGGCGTGAGTCTCCTTGCGGGTTGGCTCAGGCCCGCTCCCGGACGAGGAAATAGAATCGTGTCTTACCACCTGAGCTGAGGATTGTGAACCCGTCGCCGACGGAGCAGGGTCTGTTACGACTAAAGTTCAACCACCAGCCGAAAAGTTTTCAACGGGTATTGGCTTTTCGGTCACGCGCGTCCACTGGCGATAGCCGGCAACGTCTTTCAGTGTGGTGTCTGGGGCGCTGGCATTTGCCAACGCGATGCCAAACGTAGTCAGAGCCGCAGCAGTAGCAAAGATCTTAAGAGCGCTCCACTCTCATTGCTTGTCCTCCGGGCTTCGGGTCAGGATAACTGGTCCCTTCTGGTCTGCAGGCTCCTGGTACGTAGATTGGGCGTAAGGCTGCTCTGGGATAGGAAAACCGGCTGGGACCAAACTGGCACGCGTCCTGGTCCGGATTATTCATGAGACGAAGCATGGAACGTGAGCCGGCGGAGCCAGCGCCAGCGTAAGCCTGGGGCGCAAGCCGGGTCATCCATAAGCAAAGTTCCAAACCTGCTAAGCAGGTGACAGCCTGTTATTGCGGGAAGCGTTGCCCGCTCCGCGGGCACAGCCAAGTCATCTTTAATGAATAATTTGGGCAAGTAGACTGCAGATGAGAGCACCGGTTGCGGAACCCCTGCGATCCGCGAAGTCACACGAACAGAACATAATTAACGCTAACAAAAACCCGTATTGTTCGTGTTGCTTCGTGCTATTCGTGTAGTTTCGTTCACCAGCAAGTAAAAACGGATGCGCGTTTCCGGGCCGCAGGTCACGTTTCGAAGCTGCGCAGGCAACGCTGCTACATCCTTTCACCAGAGGTGCTCGTTAAAAACGTATAAGCGTCGCGTGGCGGCAAATTTCATTTGCAGTGGCTCGTCAAGCGCGATGCCATAACTCTGACGGCAAAGCGGCTCTTGGAAATCGTTGCCGCTGGCCAGCGAGTTCCTGATCCGCTGATCATCGGGCCCCATGCGGAAGATCATCAGGCACGGCCTCATCAACCGGCAGTCGGAAGCCGGCGGTCGCCAAGGGCAAAACAGAGCGAGCGCAGTCATGAAAAGCGGTACGTTGTCCGGCAGTTGCTTGCGCAAGTCAGCCAACAACGCGCGGTCAGAACTCGCGCTCAGGGGTCACTGCATCAAAAGTCGTTTTGTATTGCAGCTACGTTGGTTAGTTCCTGGTGTTCCCGATCAGGGTGACCAGTCTTGCCACTTTGCGCCGCACTGAGAGCAGCCTGCCTTACCGGTTGTTTTCTGCGAGTTCAATTCGCGTGACGGCGATCAATCCGGTCCGCGGTGACACTTTCAATGGTTGGCGACGCGGGTTGTAGATCACTTCCTCGCCCGATAAAACAGAGTGTCTGCGCCAGAAAGGCGACGCCGAAACGCTACGGGATCAATAAACTGCAGATCCTCTGGTCGTTCCCAGGCCCAGAGAATTGTATGCGGCAGCCCTCTTTCATCAGCGCGATTCCGCGGTGGCACTTTCATCCTGCACGACGGGGACAGCACCAGGGCCGCAACTGCCAACAACAAGCCCCATGATCTACCGGATGTTGATGAGTCTCTCTTCTCCATGCTCTATTCTCTGCGTAGAACTCGGCGTTCTCGGCATCTCAGCGGTGCGTGTTTCGTACGCAATTCTCAGCGCGGAGACGCGGAGACGCAAAGGCAGCGCAGAGAGATAGTGAAGTTGAAATCGGAAAGGGATCTACGATGGAGTCGGCGACCGCTATTGAACTTCCTGCGCGTCCGGTTGTGCTCAGCCTGTTGTCGCGCGTGGTAGGACGATCTTGTCAGCGGGCTGGATTCAACGTGATGAAGCCCATCTCCATGCCCAGCAAGCGCCAGCGCTCGAACTCTTCCGGCGTGACAGAACCGTTCAACCGGTAGGCGTCGCGCGTGTGGTTCGCAGATATTGCCCGATGGTCATGATGTCACACGAAACGGTCCGCAAGTCCTTCATCAATTCCACGACTTCGTCGATCGTTTCACCCAGGCCCACCATGATTCCGCTTTTCGTCAACATGCCACGCCGTTCGCTATCGCGCCTTGCTGCAGCTCGCCCTAACAACGTCGGCGACTGCTGGTAACCGGCATCCGGACGGAACTCGACGATACAAGCGCGCGATTGTCTCTGTATTGTGATTCGGGACGTCGGGCCTGGCGTCCAGCACGGTGTGCAGCGCGTTTTCGTCACCATTGAAGTCGGGGATCAGAGACTTCGATCTTGCACGTCCTGGATTGAGCGCCCGCACTACGCGGGCGGTCCTGCGGCCCAGTAGAGCAGCGCCGCCGTCTGGCAGATCTGTCACGGTTCACGGAAGTAATTTACCGTATGGGCCAGGTCCAGGAGCCTGACTGCCACTCTGCCACATGCCGCGGTTCTTCACGGTCGAGCTCGCCCGGTTCACCCTTGCCAACCGCGCGAAAGCCACGGTATGCAGGTGCAGATGTCGCCACCCAACATGAGCGTCGCCGTGCGGTCGTGACCAGCGTTCGAGAGATGTTGGGACGGCGTGCTTCCTGGCGGGACCGTGTGCAGATTCAAACCCTCGGTTAGCTTCAGCACCTGGCTCTGGTTCGCCCGGATCGCCGCCAGACGAATCTTCAGCCACGGGGGTTTGGGCTGGCGTGGTTTTTGAGCGATTGTTTGATTACTCGGAGTTCGCGCGACGTTCTTTACCTCGATAAGATGACCCGCTCAGGATTCTAACATCATCATCGCGAAGTAGGCACTCGCGGCTCCACGCTGCCTCATGCCGCTAAGCTTTGACGTTCAAATTCGCGCCACGTCACGCGAGCCGGAAGGTGGCTGATCCTCATTCGCGCCGGGCTTTTTTAGCCCAGAGAACCATTAAGCTCAACAATTCTACCAACCGTTTGGCAACGGTTTCCCTCATCGCTTCATTCCCAGCCCGTACCGCTTCGCGAAGAAGTTCATACTCCTCCGCGGAACTCCTTTTTTCGGTGATGCTCTTCCTGGCAGAGCAATGTAGTTAGCGACCTTCGCTACATCCAGAATGGGGACACTGAAAAAGCTCCATATCCTCGTCCCCCAGGCGAATCTGCCGTTGACCAGATGGTTCTGGTTGATCCCAATGTGACGGAAGCTGCCCTTAAAGGGTTGTATCACTCTGTTCCGATGAGTGAAATTCGTGGGAAGGTCGATATCAGCGCGCATTGAGTGTGCTCCGCGTTAGAAGTAGTTGATCTTCATGTATATGCCTTCTCTCAGCGAATACTTCGAGAAGATTTGCGGAAGCTTGCGCCGCCGCGCTTGTCTAGCAGCATCGGCTCACGACGAAGCGTTTCCCAGATCGTGATGAAGCCAACAGCGAGAGTACGAGTGAGCTAGACATTGGCGAGTGTCTCCTTTCAGGGTTACAGGCGGGTAGTGCTGAGGGACTAAGGTAATACTGACCCCGAAGTGACCAGGTCAATGCAAGAGAGAAACAAGGTGAAAACGGTTGTAGGTTAGTGATCCGCTATCACCACCACGGCTAAAGCACAGGTGTGAATGAGACTTTTGGAGTGAATCATTCCAAGATTCTTGCGATATACTGCGGCGCACACTTACGAACAATGAGGAGGATACCTCGAATGCATCGAACAGCTAGATCAGCTGGCCACTATCGCGATAGTCCTGGTGAGTGGCAACCACCACTTGCACGCCGACATCGCCCGACCACAAACCGTCTCCTTCGCCAGTCCGGGAGGCGCAGGAAACCGTTCTCCATACCGGTTTGACGATCGTACCCTGACGGCACTCTGTGCCAGCAGCCCGGTTGCAGATCTCGCCCAGGAACAACTGAAGACCCTGCGTGAGGCGCTTGGCCAGCGCCCAAGGTCGGCAATCCATCGATTGGTCAGCGGATCGCACAAGCGCGACGAGGACCATCATTGCTGGTTTGTTCTTGTTTCTCTCGGTGTGGTTTGCCGGTGTATGGCTGGCGCGTTCATCTCGTATGATCACGCCAAGGCGGTGCTGCTTTGTGCTGCTCGGGCTGCAATGCTCAGCGCTGCCGCTATCATTGCTCACGCCAACGCCGGCCCGCCCGGATATGTCGCGCTGGACCGGCTTGCCAGCGTTGAGTGAAGGAAGACCAACTTTACGGGCGGCCTGGATGTCAAATCGTCGAGGTTACGGGATGAAGCTTATCGTGCCGATCAGAAAGACCAATAATGCGAACGGCGAGGAGTGAAATTGGAACGGCCGGTTGAGATCAATTCAGAACACCAGCGCCCGCGCATCTACCGGCGCCAGAACACGCCTGCCCCGCGCGAGCGTTGTGGTGGCCCCTATTGGTTGCCTGTGCGTGCCTGTCAGCTATCACCTGGCGACCTGGCTACCGTTACAGTTTTACCGGTAATGCGGTTTTCTGTTGCCGGTCACCCCAACTGGTTCGAGCTGCGCTACGCCCTCACGCGCCTGCCGGTGCGCTTTTTGGCCCGCTCGCGCAGCTTCTTCCTGGTTGCCTTTGCCGGTATTGCTTTCTCACGCTCTGCGCCATCTTTCGCTGCCGATGCTGTGCCCACACGAACTGTGGTCGGGGAGCAGTGGCCCCACGGCACTGGCGCTGTGGGGCCGCTATGTTGTTGCTGTGGATTGCGGCGCTGGTTTGGCTACGCGGCAAGCAGCGAGCACAACGCGATTGGACCTGGGCCTGGCCATTAGCCTTCGCACTCCAGCGGCCTGATTGGTTGGCGCCGGAGATCTGCAGCCTGTCGATTATTCCCGCTGCACCCGCTGGTAGCGCTCTGCTTTCTCGATCGCCACCTGCGGCAGCCAGAGTGGTTACCCGCGTATCATCGCTGTCTGGCTCTGTTGCCCTTCGTGGTTGCCGTAATGTGTTGGCAACTGTGTACGTCATCACTTGCCGACGACAACGGTTTGGCTGTGGATCACCCAGCATGCGGGGGCGGACCTGCTGCCCGGTGTTCCAGCCTGTGCCCCGGTTTCAGTGCACGTCTTTTAAGAGATGCTGCTACGATGTAGCTGGTGACGCCGCCTTAATCGGCGTGGTCCGGTCTGGGATCACCGAAAGCGATCCCGTTGTTTCGTCATCCGCGGCTTGCAAGCTGATCGCTGCTGCGCTGGTCGTGGGTTTTGTCATTCGTGCTCTTCCTGTGGTTCGGCTTTTCAATGAACTACCCTGCCACGCGCGACACATCTACTTCGCCGTGGCCATCGCGCACGTTCACCGGCGAAGCGCCCTTTTTGCTGCGAACGATCTGAAAGCGCAGTAAGCAGTAGGCAGTAAGCAGTAAGCAGCAAGCACGTTCGTTGGACAAGTTGTTCTGCCTACTGCCTACTGCTTACTGCCCAGTGCCCACTGCTTATGTCTACTACGGAACTCTGGCGTTTCCTGCCGCTAGGCTATCTGCTTTCAATTGTTATCGAAACGCCCGTATTACTGATGGGCCTTTCTCGACAGCATCCGATACGGCGGCGTCTCTGGCCGGGGTGTGGCTAACAGCGTGCACCTATCCGATCGTTACGTTGGTGTTCCGCTCATTTTGTTTGATCGATCGCGAACGGTCTATCTGCTGGTCGCTGAAACGTTCGCCGGTAGCGGAATGCATCCTCTTCTGGCTGGCTTTCGGAAAGGCAGCGGAGGTGGGCAAAGCTTCGATGGCCGGCGCGATTTCTCCATCATCTAGCCAATCTCGCATCGTTCCTGGGGAATTTGAGGTGATCAATTCCTATCACTGGTTTGGGCTACTTGGTTGAGCCATGCTGCGGCCATCGATCCGAGCAGGGCTGGCCTTTCGCCGTTGCAGAAACTTCAACAGAAGGACGAATCCCACGGTCAAAATAGCGACCAAAATCAGCACGACAGCTGCAGGCAGTACCGGTCAAGCCCCGCCGGCAATGGGAACTGGACCGGGTCTCACATCGAATAGAAACATCTCTGCACGACCTCCCTTTTCATCTCAGCAGAACTGCTAAAACTCAGCGCGTCGATGTTGCCGCCCGACAAAACCACGCCTACGCGTTTGTATCTTGCGGCAGCTTGCCAGTGAACGGCGGCAGCGGCAGCCACGCCCGAAGGCTCCTGCCAGCATTTTCATGCGTAATGAAGGGAATGAACCGCAGCGTCTCAATAAGCTCTTCATCGGTGACCGTCAGTACGTCTTCGGCATTCTCATGCACAATAGGGAAAGGTCAGGGCGCCGGGGATTTGCACGCGCAGTCCGTCGGCGATCGTTTGCGGAGGCGGAATAGTAACGCGCTCACCCTGGATGAATGATCGCCGTGGTGTCGTCACCGCTAACCGGCTCGACGGCAAAGCAGCGAAGTTTCCGGATTGATCCCGTGACCAGCGACGCTCGTGCCGGCAAATAATCCGCCGCCGCTGCACGGTGTCAGCAGGCAGTCGAGATCCAGGAACTTCTTCGAGCAGTTCCAGCGCGCAAGTTCCCTGACCGGCCATCACCTGGTAATCGTCATACGGCGGCACCAATGACGAGGCCCTCCCTTTCGCTAATGCCCCGGGCGACAGCTTCGCGATCCTCCTTTTGCCGATCATAGAAAACAACCTCCGCACCATAGCCACGCGTACCGGCGACTTTTGCCTTCGGCGCGTCGGTCGGCATCGCAATCACCGCCCGCACTCCAGCCTCCGCGCCGCCAGTGCCACCGCCTGTGCATGGTTCCCGGAAGAAAAGGCGACCACGCCGCGGCTCTTCTCATCGTCGGTCAACGACAGGATGCGGTTCGTGGCGCCACGCGCATCTTGAAGGCCCCGGCGCGTTGCAGATTCTCACATTTGAAAAACACCTCTTTGCCTGAGACTTCATTGAATGCCCGGGAGGTAATCACCGGTGTTTGATGAATATGAGCGCTGATCCGCGCCCGCGCTTCTTTGATGCGATCGAGTGTTAGCATACGCGCCAATGAGTTTCCTTGTCTGCTACCTGCCAAAGACTGAAAGCATTCAGCTGACCGCGATCTGCTCCCTTTCCAGAGACATTTCAAAGACCGCGGCTAAGTTCTCAATGATCCGATCCTCTACATTACTGAGCGCAATTTCTCGGCCCAGCAATTCTTTCATTGACGTGACCGGCTCGCCTTCGCAGGCGTGATCAAATTGAAGAAGCTGAGATCGGTGTTGACGTTCAAAGCAAAGCCATGCGTAGTGACCCAGCGCGCAATGTGCACTCAATCGCACCTAATTTCCCCTGCGTAGTATGTACGCCGGTCAGGCCTTTGATGCGAAAGGCCTGGATGCCAAAGTCATTCATGGTGCGGATGAGCACTTCTTCAAGATCGCGCACAAAGCGATGTACATCCTCTCGATCGGGACTGAGGTTGATGATTGGATAGCCGACTATCTGGCCCAGCCCGTGATAAGTCACCTTACCGCCACGGTTGGTTTCGAAGACGCTGACGCCGCGCGCCTCCAGGATCTCTTTGGGCAACAATACGCCGCTGGAGTTTCCGCGGCGGCCGATGGTAATGACATGCGGGTGTTCAGAGCAACAAGGTATCTCGGGCTGTGCGGCCGGATTGCGCACGCGCGTTCGGTTTCCTTTTGCAGTTGCAGGCAGCACCGTATTCCACGCGTCCCAACCGCCGGACCAGTAATTGTCTTTGCTTCATTTTGCTTCTCAACGACCGCCACATTCTAGCAGCAGGCCGAGAGGAAACTGCAAACGTAACGGTATGATCGGCAGTGAGGAACGGCCACCAGGTGAAGTCTGTAAGTGGGGTGACTGGATCGGTTGTGCGGGGTAGCTTGGACTCAATCTCCCGAAAATCGTTGAACAGGAGAATCACCTTGAAGAGCCGCAATTCTCGCCCTGGTTTTTAGCGTTGTTTCTGCCGCTAACGGCCAGTTCGCAAACGCATAAGCGCACTTCGCTGGCGCCGCCCCCGCCCGCACCCAAACCACAACCTGGTGCTGTGGTCTACACCGGGGCCACGGAAGTGGCCAACCAGATCAAGACTCTGACTCGCTTTATCATGTGCTGGGAGGCGTGGCCAGGGGAATTGAACAGACCGAGTCCGCCATTCTCGCAAGGAGGCGTCGCGCCGGCGATCGTCGAACAACTGCAAAAAGACAAGGCCACAATCAAACAGAGTTTGCAGGCATGCGAGAAGGACTCGACAAGCTCGAGATAAAGTTTCGCTCGACGCCCAGGTGAATCGATACTATACCAATCTCATCGGCTCCGCAGCCGGCGCCGCGACAGCCGGAGCCAGGCCGCAGCGGGCCATCTTGATCAGGCGGGAAGATCGCTCCTCAGGTGGTCGTCGTTTGACCGATGTGTTGCTGGAGATGAAATAAAGCAATACGTAACTG
>ERZ1370068.10155-contig-8877_pt1 | contig 52418 bp, 78 predicted proteins | sample MGYA00561227_ERZ1370068 | MGnify/ENA primary metagenome ERZ1370068 (study PRJEB38410, sample SAMEA6850437) | metagenome | study: Metagenomic assessment of the ecological functions of the soil: analysis of the soil microbiota associated with the... | reverse complement strand
TACGTATTGCTAACGTAATCATGGTTCTGGATACCGGTGGAGAACTGAGCGGGCTTGGCGGAGTTTCGAAGCGCACGTGATTCTGACCCGCGACGTTGCCCTCGAACTCTGAGCCAGCTGCGTGGAAGAACATCTGGGTGGAGGTCATGCAGTTTAATAACTCAGTTGATCTGCTTCAAACCTGGACACGCGATCGCCCCGCCACTGTCAAGGTGTTGAAGACGAAGCTTTCCTCGGTAAGCGAGTACGTTTTGCGGATGCGTGGTCGCCGCCGCCGCGCAACAATTGGAAGGACCGCCCGGAAGAGGTAGCCGGCATGTGGTTTTCATCACGGATGGAGTCGGACACTCCTGGTGGAAAGGTGACTTTGGCCCAGGCAATAGAAACAAATGTCGACGGCCAGGGCTACGGTCTCATATCGTCAGCTATACCGAGTATGTCAGGCAGCAACCACCAAAGAAGCCCGGCTCCTGATGTCGTCCGCCAGGTTCCAACGTCACATTGATCCGAATTACTACGATGGATCCTACTCAACCACCGGGCACGACTCGCGAGTCCTGCCTCATGTAGTGCATTCGATCACCTTCGATCCCGCCATGACGTCGGCAGCGCAAAGCTTACGAAGACGCAATCAGAAAACAGCCAACAGGTTCTCACGGAGATGGCAGAAGAAACCGGAGGGAAAATCTACCTTCCGAAAACGAGCGACGACATGATGGCCCAGGGCGCGGGAGGCCGCGCGCGAAGTTGGCGCAGAATACGTGGTGACCTATCGTCCTAAACGACCGCTCCATCGGCTAAGAAGGGGGAGTATCGGCGAATTGAAGTAGCGTCACGACGGGTTGGTTTAAGCTTCCGTTCGAGGCAGGGGTATGTAGTGCCTTCGCAACCTTAGAGGAAAAAGCCCCACCGCGAGGCAGGGCTTGTTCCATCAAGTAGTAATGAAAAACCTTAGCTGACGATCGCCTCGAGCTGCGACCCAAGCACCATCTCGACCATACGGCGCACCTCGAGTGCTTCTTCTTTCTTCATCAGTGACTGGTCGTGAAGCTCTCTGCCAATCTTCGGGCGGTACTCGGTGAAAGGCCTCAACGACTTGCGGGTCAAACTGTTTTCCGGCCCATTCATCCAATTCCTGCGCCGCCGCCTGATAGGGTTTGCCTTTACGATATACGCGATCACTTGTGATCGCATCGAACGCATCGGCCACCGAAAATATACGAGCACAGATATCAATGTCATCGGCGGATAAACCAAGCGGATAACCAGAACCGTCCCACTTCTCGTGGTGCTGCGCAACCACCCGGGCCGCCCCTCGAGAAACTTAATTCCGCGCAGGATCTGCTGACCGTGCACGGGATGCTCGCGCATGAGAACCCATTCTTCCGAAGTTAACTTGGCCGGCTTGCGCAAGATCAAGTCTGGCACACCTATTTTTCCAATGTCGTGAAGCAGTGATCCAAATTCAAGAGACTTGAGACGCTCACCATCCAATCCATATTCTCGGCCGAGACGCATGCTGTAACTAACTACTCGCTCTGAATGGCCGTGTGTCTCCAGGTCTCTGGTTTCGAAGCGCCGCGGTGAGTGCTTTCAGTGTAGATCGATAAGCTCTCTTCCAGTGAGTTCAAAGCCTGGTCAAGCTCGACGGTGCGCTGCTCGACCAACTCTTCGAGATGGTCTTCGTAACGCTGCTTTGCAACTATCAAGTCCCGATGCTCCAAAGCCCTCGTTACCACCGCTTCCACTTGCCGCAAATCAAACGGCTTCATTACATAGTCGAAGGCTCCCAGCCGCAGGGGCCTCGATTGCGCTTTCCACGGTCTGCATGCCGCTGATCATCACTACCACGGTGTTTGGCGAGATGCTTTCACATGAGGAATCATGTCAAGACCGCTCATGCCCGGCATCGTGATATCGCTGACTACGAGTTCATAATCCGTTCCCAGCCAACCGCCCCAGCGCCTCTTCCGCCGAGCCAGCAGCGTAGTGCAGTCGTATTTGCCGTCAAAGAGATCAGAGAGAATTGCCGTTATCTCTGGCTCATCATCAACAATAAGAATGCGTGGTGCACGTCACCTGACATTTTTCCGACTCCTACTTTGGGGGCATTTCGAGACAACTGTACACTTTAGATCGATCCTGGAAACTCCGCTTGGGGGCTTGGAGGGCTTTGAGGTTGGTCGACTGGATATTCCCACCCTCAGGGAACGCCGTAGATTCTACAGAATTTGCCCCCAATGTGGCAAACATGTTTTTACACGACTGTAGTCGCCTGACTTATAAGGCAAATAAGAACTTTCTAAGGCGCGGGAACACGGTGAACCTGCGCACCCAGGGTTCACCACAGATTGTCCTAATATCCCGATAAAGGCCTCAGTATCGAGCGCTCCTCTGCGGCGCTTGCGGATTCCATAAGTGTAAACCGCCGCACCCCGCCACCGGCCAGCGCCCCGATAGCCGCGCCCTTTTTCCGCCGGCTATGCCGCCAATCAGGGCTCCGGCGCCGACTCCGCCTGCCGTGGTTGGCTTATCGCGATGCTTCTGCCAAAAACTTCGTCCATGTTTGTGGCCGTCCCCAACACACGCAGAATGAGTGTGCCAATAGTTGCCATGCCGGTGCCTTAGTCGTCCGCAGGTCCTGGCTCAAAGCAGGGACAGACAACAACAGCATGAATGTTAAAACAATCAGCATTGAGAGCACTTTTTTCATTACTTCTTCCTTCGACGAGACGTCGCTGTAGGGAGATGTTGATTTGAAGGGGCGGGGGTTAACTTGACTCTATTGCCGGAAGGGTTCTTTGTCGAGCCGATAGCTTTTACCATGAGCGATGTGACTGTCGCAACCTCGCTTCCGCGGATGGTTCGTTGCGTACTCTACTCCGTCAGGTAAGGGATAAAATCGTATTATTTTGCTTCAATGGACGTCGTTCACTGGGACCAACTCTCCACTTCAACGGGTATTCGCTGACCGGGTGGTTTGGCCCACTGGGAACTTTCGGTCCATTGCACCCTAACCTTTGCTTCACCCTCATTTTTCGATTGCAAACCAAACGCAAGGAAAAAGATCGCGAACTGCGGGTTGAAGTCGGGTGGCATGCGGTGTGCTACCACCAACCCTAATCGAACCGGAGAATAGCAAGTTGTTTAGAACCCACGCGGGCCCTGGAATCAGACGTTCTTTCAGCACCAATCATAAATGAGGAGAATCGACAATGTGCAATAGAAATGTAAGGGCCCTCGTTATCGTTTTGACGATCTCGGTATTCGCTTCAGCAATGGCGCGTATGCGTTTGGGTCGAGCACTCCAAAGGCGATGCCGCAAGGCGGGCTTAGTGCTCGCGTGATTCGACAAGTGCGGCATGAACTGGTGACGCTGCCTTATTACGGGAATTTTCGACTGGCTTCAGTTTGAGGTGAAGCCGGATAACACGGTGGTGCTGCATGGGCAGGTAGTGAGGCCCGCCACCAAATCAGACGCCGCAGCTCGCGTTAAGGAAGTCGACGGAGTGTCTAAGGTGGTCAACGAAATCGAGGTCCCGCCGCTTTCTCCACAAGACGACCGCTTGCGGAGGGCGATCCTACCGCAAACCCTGCACGGCAACGATTCGCCGCTTTTCCGTTATGCAGTCCAGGCAATCCCATCCATTCACATCATTGTTGACCATGGCCGCGCCACGTTGGAAAGGCGTTGTGGCCAACAAAGGTGACGCCCAATTGGCCTACCTGAGAACGCGCGCGGTGTACCGGGTCTTTTCGACGTTAAGAACGAACTGCAAATCGAGAGCGAGATGCCTCAGTAGACGAAAGAAAGGTGATGAGGTGTGAGCAATGAGTAGTGAGTGAGTGACCATGGGGTACGAGTGATTGACGAGCAAGCCGGTTCGTTCTTGCTCATCACTCATTACTCATCACTTCTTTCATGGGACCGCTAACTTTCTTATGGCAGTCAAGACCAGAGACTACTACGAGGTACTCGGCGTCGGTCGCTGATGAGTGATGAGTGACGAACCATAACCGGGAGAAGACGAATGAGCACACAAGACGATCGACAACAAACTGGAGCAACTAACTCGGCGCTACAAGCCGGCACGCCGGCCCCTCCCTTTACACTTCCCTCGGCGCCCGATCAGAAACTTTCGCTGAGCGACTTTCACGGCAGCCCGGTCATCTCGGCCTTCTACCCTGCCGATTGGAGTCCGTGTGCGGTGATCAGATGGCGTTATACAACGAAGTGCTGCCGGAGTTTCAGCGCTATGGAGCTTACCTGCTCGGTATTTCCGTCGATGGCAGCTGGTGCTCACGCCGCCTATCGTGAACATCGCAATCTGCATTTTTCCCTGCTGGCGGATTTTCGAGCCGAAGGGCGAAGTGGCAAAAAGTATGGGTGTATCGCAACGGCGAGGGCGTAAGCGAGCGAGCGCTTTTCGTTATCGACGGTCGAGGCACTGATCGCCTGGAGTTTCGTTTCGCCAATTACGGAGTGAATCCGGGCGCCGACGGGATCCTCCAAGGCGCTGGAAAATTTGCAGGAAAAGAAGGTGGCTCATGGCAACTAGTATGAGAGCAACACTGGCTCTGCCGGTAGGTGACCGCGACCACGTGCGCGGACCGGCGGACGCGCCGGTCACGTTAGTCGAGTATGGAGATTTCCGAATGTCCCTACTGTGCTGCGGCCCACGTCATCCTCAAAAAGTGCAGCAGATCATGGGGAGCCAACTGCGGTCTGTTCCGTCACTTCCCGCTCACGCAGATACACCCGCATGCTGAACCTGCCGCTGAGGCTTCAGAAGCTGCGGGGGTTCAAGGTCAGTTCTGGGAGATGCATGACGTTCCTATACGAGAACCAACCAATGCTCGATCCGCTGCACCTGGTGATGTTCGCGGAAGACCTGGGCCTCGACATCCAGGAGGCTCGCGCGCAACTAAAGGAAGGTGTCTATCGCGAACGCGTGCGGGGAGATTTTCTTAGCGGGGTAAGAAGTGGCGTCAACGGCACGCCGGCATTTTTTCATCAACGGGGTCACTACGATGGTTCGTGGATCTTCCACCGCTGGTCGAAGCGCTGGAGAGCGCCGCGAGTGTTGCGGAGGTATAAGTTCACGCATTGGGGAGAGGACCACTTTTATGGATATCAGCGCAAGAGGCTTTGCGTGCGGCACAAAGCGAGGCTTACTCCGCCTGGATCATCAACAGATCTACGTCGAACATCTTCTCCTCTCGCTGCTCGATGAAGAGGACTGCGAGGTCTGGTGGCGTTCAGCGCCTCACATGGTGCCGAGCGCTGTCTGAGGAACCTGGGAGTAGCGAAATTCAAGTGCGCTGATTTGTGGCTGGTCGTTTACTTGAGGGTTCACCCCGGGTGGATGCTCAGTCTATTTTGAGTTAGGAGGGGGTTATGCGCGGAAACGTTTTGTAATTTCGAAAAGTCATTTGGGCGCCCTGTTAATACTCGTTGGCACTCTCTTTCGGGGCCTGCAATCGCGGCAACTCCAGGGGTGCGCTTTGCATCGACTTCAGATCCGGGGTAAGTAATGCACCGATCAATAACGGAGCCCCCGGCAGTTCGGCTGCCCGGTCGGCGATCCTAGTGCCGATATCGTAAGTCGAGTATCGCCGGCGGTGATTACTATTCACGCGGAAATGCGAGTTCGTGCGCCGCAACAATACCCGTTTATGGATGACCCGATGTTCCGGCAGTTCTTCGGAGATCGCGCTGCCGCAACAGATGCCGGAGCAACGTCGCAGCGGCCTTGGTTCAGGCGTTATTGTCACGCACGGACGGCTACATACTGACAAACCACCACGTGGTCGATGGCGCCGAACAGATCAAAGTGGACTTGAACGATGACCGCACTCTGGACGCGCAAAGTCGTAGGCTCCGATCCACTGAGTGACCTGGCGGTGCTAAAGATCGATGCCACGAATCTGCCGGTGCTGGCATTAGGCGACTCGGATAAAGTGCGCGTTGGTGATGTCGTGCTCGCTATCGGCAAATCCACTGGGCATCGGGCAAACGGTGACCATGGGAATCATCAGCGCGAAGGGCCGCCAAACGGGTTTGAGCAGCGGCAACCTTTGAAGACTTTCTGCAAACTGACGCGCCGATCAATCAGGGGAATTCCGGCGGCGCGCTGGTCAGCACGAATAGCGAACTGATCGGTATTAACTCGCAAATCCTTTCGCCGTCGGGAGGCAGTATCGGCATCGGCTTTGCCATTCCTTCGAACATGGCGAAAACAGTCACGGACACTCTGGTCAAGACCGGGAAGGTCCGCCGCGGTCAACTGGGAATTGCCGTCGTAAAACTGAACACCGAACCCGCAAAGCAACTTGGGATCAAAGGAGACCAAAGGGGTAGGTGTGGCCGAGGTAAAGCCAGGCAGTGCGGCCGATCAAGCAGGATTGAAGAAAGGAGATGTCATCACCGCCTTCAATGGTACTGAAATAAACGAGCCCAATGTTTTCCGTAACCTGGTGGCAAGCACGGCGCCCCGGCACGGACGTCACGCTCACGATTAGCCGCGATGGTCGCGAACAGCAGGTGCGCGCCAAGCTTGGCGAGCTCGTTTCAGCGCCCGACCGGGAAACGGACCAACAAAGGTGAGCAGAGGAACACAAACCGAACTGGACTCGGCTAGAAAGCGATTGCGAAAAATGCACTGATTTTTATTCAAGGTGTAGGGGTTTGGTATCGATTTTCCAATCGACAGGGATCTGAGCGCCTAAGGATAAAGGTCAGCCACCGCCGAATGCGCAGCGGGCGCGGTTGGCTACGACTGCATGGATAGGCCCGATCACTTTGAACGTCGCGCGCGAATCACCAACCAAGTTTTCCGCGCGATGAATAGCACGACCTCACTCAGGATAGCCGCCCCAGATCCAGACAGGCGATATGCACCGAGCCGATACCGCAACGCCAATGATGGCGAAGAGTACGCCTGAATACATCCAAAATCCCGCAAGGATAATTATAGGAGCGAAGACAAACCGAACAGCGAAGGCGTACTGTTGAACTTCCGAAGGCGGACCATAAATGTAACCGAGTATCGGAATGCTAACGATAAGGTGAATCCAGCGAAGAATCGAACGCTTGGTGGCTTTACTAATCATCTAATCCCTTTCCATTGAGAATTTGCTGCATGCACTTTTCAACCCTTGACTCCCGAGTTTTGGATTGTTTGGGTTGCAGAAAAATAAAAAATGTATGCTCTTTGCCGTCCCGGCGTCAATGCATCAAAAGCAGTTTTCAAGGCAGGGATTTTATCTAATTTATTTTGAAATTCTTCAGGAATGATGAATTCTGTAGTCTTCTTTAAGATTCACTTTCAAACCGGCTTTTTCCACTTCAATGGCTTCATAAATATAGGCTTTCAGGATAGGTTTCAACTTAACTATTTCCCGAACATTGGTGAACCGGATCTGGCGCGCGGCCTGCACATTCTTCGTTTGTTGGATAAGAATACCCTTGGCATCATTTAACAAGGCACCTTTGAAAAACAGAAGCGCACAGTATTCTTTAAATCCATGTATTAAAACTATGTTTCTTTTCTGAAACGTGTAACAAGGAACACCCCACTTCAATTCTTCGGTCAGCCCACAGTCAAGAATGATCATTCTCAATTTCTCAAATTCTTCCTGCCACTTTTTGGCTTTACTAAAATAGAAATCAACCTTAGGATTCATTCTTTTCATTTTATTGATACTCTGAATTCAAGTGAGCTTATATCTTGATTGGTTTGTAATTTTCTTCTTAGTCGTTTGGGACATTGGGAGAATGAGTAAATTATGCCGCGGCTCTTTCGGACGTACACCTCCTGGACTCGGTTTGGACACGATTTCGTAAGATGCGCTGATTTGTTCAGGAATGCATAAGGGTGTGGTGCCGGAGGTCGGACTCGAACCGACATGAGTTTGACCTCGCCAGATTTTGAGTCTGGTGCGTATACCAATTTCGCCACTCCGGCAGCGAGTATCGAGGGGGAAGATAATAAATCCAATGCCTTAAGGATCGCAACCAGCGCAAGTTGCAAGTAGCGGCATTTCAGCTTTGGTCTCAAAGCGCCTATTTACCAACAATCGAAATCGACCCGCTCGCAGCAGCGCGATCACCATTCGCCGGTTCTGACTGATAGGCCTCGTACTTGTAGCGATAGTTGTTAATAGTCGTGTGAGGTTACCTCGGCCCTGTTGAGCACTACACCAATAATTTTGGCGCCAATCTCAATAAGCGTCTGGCGCGAGCGTCTTACGACTTGCCGCGAAGTCTTACCACCATGCACTACCAGTATTACTCCATCGACAAGCGATGCGATCAGCACACCATCGGTGAAGAGACGCGATCGGTGGAGAATCAATCACGATATGAGTAAACGTCTTACTGACAATGTCGAGCAAACGCTTCATTTGAGAAGAGCCAAGTAGTTCGGCTGGATTTGGCGGTATCGCACCAGAGCTGAGCAGATAGATATTTGAGTCGCTTATACTGATTGATTCGCGACAGAATATCGGCTTCCTCAATCTCGCTGGAGAGGATCGCACTTAAACACCCGTCGTTGGGCAAGCCAAAGACTTGGTGCAATCTTGGGCGACGCATATCGGCGTCAATGATCAGTACCTTGGCGCCGGTCTGTGCCAGCACGGTCGCGGTGTTTACCGCCGTGGTTGTCTTTCCTTCTGCAGGCACGCTTGAAGTTACCAGCAAAGTTTTGGGGCCCTTCCAGGCGTCGACAAAAGGATGGAGGTTCGCAGGTGTTTGTAGGCTTCGGCCTGCGCCGTAGGCCCCTGTTCGTTTATCAACAGTTCCGGCGCGCCACCATTTCCACCTCGCTGCAGGGCGCGTGTGATTGGCAGGAACCGTTGCGTCATCCGGCCGGCTACCGGAATGACTGCCAATGAAGGCAAACGCAGTCCGCTTTCGATATCGCTGGGACTCTTGATCGTGTCGTCGAGGTAATCGAGAAAGAGCGCCAGGGCGATGCCGAATGCCAGCGCGAGAATGAGCGCCAGAAACACCCCTCGCATGCGTTGCGGGCCGATAGGGCCCTTTGGGAACTGCGGCATAGTCGACGACGTGAATGTTGTTAGGCGTACCGGCCATAGAAACGTCGTTCTCTTTGAACGCTGCATTAAGCCGTCGAGCAAACCCTTATTGGTTTCAATCTCCTGCTTAAGGATGTTGTAATTGATGGCCGCCTGATTCTGAGCGACTGTTTCGGCGCGCTGCTTGTTGAATGCATCCCGCAACGCCTTCTCCCGATCGAGGGCCTTTGCGATAATTGCTTTCCAGATTGATGGTAATAACTTTTTTGGCGCCGCCTCTGGTTTCCTCCAGCTGTTTCTCGAGCGTTGCGATTTGTTGATTGACGTCCTTGAGTTCAGGAGACTCATCCGTGTCAGTCAACACCAATTGCGAGCGCTTTTGTTTTAGTTCAGCCAGCTTGGTTTTGAATTCCGCAATCGACTTATCGGCGGTTTCGGCATTTGCTTCTGCGGCCCCAGGCAAGAGACTGGCGCGATAAGCCGCCTCGGCAAGGTGCCGTTCGTTTTCGGCGTCGAGCAAAACCCGGTTCAGACCAGTGAGCCTTTCGACGACGGTGTTTTGACTGGCATCAAGCGAGAGAATCTCGTGGCTCTGCGCGTAGTTAACTAATTGCTCCTCGCCACTGCGAATTTGTGATTGCAGTTCGGCAATTCGCTTATCGAGATAGGTGCCCGCCAAACTGTTTGTTTTCGTCTTCACTTCCAGATTCCAAAGCGCGAAGGCGTCGGCAGTTGCGTTGACTACCTTAGTAGCTACCGCCGGGTCAGTATGCGTGGCACGAACATCGATCAATCGCGTTTTCTTGACCTGTGCTACATCCAACATTCCCTCAAGCGAGTCAACGTAGGGAGCTAGTCTTTCGATATCTGCCGGATCGTCTGCCGTTGAGGGACGGCTCGTGGCTGGTATCTGGCTATTGCTATTAGGTACCGACGAGCTTTGCGTCTGAACGTGAGCCTTTGCTTTTGGTGCGAATCCGGCCATGCGCAAAAGGTTCTGCCACGTTGAATGATTCTCGATGCGCGCATCCAGGAACGTGCGGTTGTGTTCGAGATCAAGGTTTCTGGCAACTCGTCGCAGCAGCGTTGGACTCGAGAGTATCTGGACCTGAGTATTGAAGTACTCCGGATCCATGTAGGTGTTCTCTGTGTAATAGCCTTTGACGCGCCCAGCGCAGGATTAGAAGCTTTCTACATCCACCTGTACACGTGCGCGCGCCTGGTAGATATCGGGTTGTCGAGATTGCTTCAGTGCGGTGATGGTGCCTACGATTACGGCCAGCCCAATGATCAACCACAAACGCTTGCGGATCGTTCTCCAGTAATCGCGCAAATGTAATTCGCCTTCGGGTCCGGCTTCTTCGCCATAGGTGACGATCGGCGGCGTGGCATAGCCATTCCGGTTCGAGTCATTTTGCGTGTTCGAGCGCTGAAGTTCGGAGGGCGAGTGCTTTGACTAAGTCGGAGGGTTCGTTCATAACTCGATCTAATTGCCGGGCCTTCCCAGCTGCATGGCGAGCTTGATGATCATGTCTTGAGCCTCAAAAACATAAGGAAAAACACCACGCGGGGGTGTTGAATGGGAGGAAGTTAACATGCTCGCGTGCAAAAGCGCAAAGCGGATAGGCTGGAAGAAAATAACGTGGGCCTGTTCCGCCTTTTGAGCTCACACGGGTGATATACCAGCGCCCAGGTCCAGATGCTCATCAAGACTCATTCAAAGAACTCAAGTCCACCAGCGCTCGATTGTGGGTAGAAGGACTCGGATTCGTTGCCGAACAAAGTTTCCAACCGGTCACGACCTTCGAGCTTGAAACTGCTTACCACTTACAACACTCGGCTTCGCACACACAACTCTTCTATGGCGATTCTCCGCTGTCGAGCGCTACCAGGTCTGTATCAACAGGTATCCGATACAAAGCGTTCCCCAGCCAACCCGCGGAGCGAGAGTTCACCGATTGCGTGTCACCCTGAAGGTTGAGAGCGAGCCGCGCTTAAAAACCAGCACGCGCTCCCAGAAGGTTCGATCACTGCGGGCGCCTGATCACGGCTTGCCGTGATCTGGGCTCAATAAAAGCGACCTGAGAAAGCTGGAATCAGGTTCCTTCCTGGCGATCAGTTGTTCTTGGGGGTTTTCGACCAGCACGGTAGATTTTGCGGAATTCATTAAAACGCCGGCACACTCATTACTGAGGTGCCGCGTTATAGTTTAACGTTCCCGAGTGAGGCTACAGGGGAATGTATCCAGGACCTTAGTTACAGGCTTTTGGTGCTGGGGCTGAAACGCCAATGCAAGTGGGACTTTGACTACAGCCGCCCGAGGCGCATTGTCCGTGGGCGATACAACAGGCTCCCGGCGGTCGGCCCGACGCCTGCGCTTGAGCGGTCGGAGAAACGATCGACAGAATAACAGGCAACGCAATTGCTGCAATTCCGACTCGCCTGACCATATCGCGTCTGCTCATACCGGCAAACTGCACCGGCTTTAGCGCTGTTTCGCTCGAGCAGTCTAAAAGTTTCCAATTGATCCAAAGCCAGCCAGACCATTTCCTCAGACACTGGCGAGCCGGCGTTTTCTTCCATTAGCTCGCGCAGCTGATCGACAGTTTTGTGGCCATCACAATTCTTCCACACGAGCGCGGCTGTCTCGTTCAGACAATGCGCCTTGTCACTTTGAGATCGTAACATCAGCAGTTCATCGGGAAGTTCTTTGACGATTAACTGCTCCTGCCGAGCTCTGGGTACTCGATTGCGGCAATCTGCTTTCACGGTGAACCTTCCTGTTTGTGGGAGTAAAGGGATACTGCGCGACTGAAACTGTGAAATCCCTCGTTAAGAATTTCCTACTCAAACTGGGACTGAAACGTACACGAGTCTTGCGAAAAGATCAATACATTTACATTGATTCAGTTTTAGGTCTAACACAACGCCGCTCATGAGTCGTGGGCAAAACGCCACATCCAAAGGAATCCGCAAGCTTGCGAAATCTGAGGTTGACTCCTATCCTCGCTGCCAAATTATAAAGATCGGAAAGAGGACGCAATGGAGGAATTTCAAAAACTCGGCGCGCAGGTGGAGAATCGTTGGAGAGCCGAGAATTACAGTGAACAACTTTTCCCGGAGATTGCTGCGCAAGCGCTCGTAGCAGCTGACTTGCCGGCGCGCGTTGATCCCCGGAGGTCATTCGCTGGGTACAAACCGCCGACTCTTTGCCTCAACAGCAGGATGTTGAAGGACGCTTCGGAAATCCGCCGGTAACCGTCTTCTGTGGCCCGCGGTTCTTTATCGACATTTTACTACTGGCTCGACGGCACAACCTCCATCCATCAACATTCTTTCACCGGCGCTTTTCAGGTCCTGCTCGGTTCCAGCATCCACAGCCGTTATTCTTTTCGGGTAGACAAGGTCATCAACGAACACTTTTCAGTCGGCGAGCTGGCCCTCGAAGAAGTTCAGTTGCTCAGGCTAAACGACGTGAGAATGATCCGAGCCGGTAGAATTTTATTCACTCATTGTTCCACCTTGATCGGCCGTCGGCTACTATTACCATCAGAACCGAACACACGCCGTCGGCGGCTTTGCAGTTCGACTACCGCAAGCCCCATTTCGCGGTGAATCCATTCTTTAGAAATCCAGTAATGATCAAGAAAGTGCAGACTGTCGGGTTGCTGTTGGGGATGAAACACAAAGATGCGGATGCGATGATAGGCGACTTGATTTGCTCGTCAGACTTTCATACGGCTTACTTCGCGTTGTCAGAGACTTACCAACAACTCCAGAGTAATGAAATGGACGCGCTCTTCGGTCTATCGACTGGCAAGGATCGCTTCAAGGCGATCCTGAATCGATGTAAGAATGTCCACGGCGAGCTAACTGGATCTCATTCTTCCTGTCCTGGAAGAGCATGAACGTCAAATGAGCATCATCCAGCGCCGGGGCACTATAACCAAAGATGCGCACCGTTTCTTCTTGGCATTGGTGCTCAACATAAGTAATCGCGAGAAAATCCTGGAGCTGGTGAAACAACGCTACCCGGATCAGGATCCGGTGGAAACTATCCTTGACTGGGTGGAGGAACTGGGACGAACCAGGGTGCTCGGATCGAAAGAAACGAACGCGTTGGGGATGCCTGAGTTTGACGACTCGTATGTCTTCGTACTTGAGTGCCTACTCAAGGGCCTGAGTGAAGACGAAATCTACGAGCTGAGCAACCGCGCAGTACCCACCTGACAATGCAGCCGAGCTCAAGACGAGGATTCCCGCGCTTATCGAGGCCCTGAAAAATTCCACCTTATTCAAATCACTATTGGCCGACTTAGTGAACATGTGCTCTATTTTTCATCCCAGCACGGACACAGGATTTTTCCTGAGACGTAATCGCCGCCACTCTAGGTTTCATTAAACGAATTGATTTCAACTCCAGCGCAAACGAAAAATCTTGAGCCTACGCCAAAGCCACCTTTGAAATGGGCCGGCGGAAAGCGATGGTTAGTGCCGCACCTGACGGAGCTTTGGCAACGATACTCATCCAGACGTTACGTCGAACCTTCTGTGGCGGACTCGCAGCCCCACTGGGTTTGAAACCAAAGCGTGCAATCTTGAACGATGTCAATCCGCACCTGATAAACTTCTACATCCACTTGCAGCGCGGTCTCCAGATAACTATCGAGATGCGAAATGAAGAGAAAAGTTTCTATAAACATCGCAGCAGGTTCAATGAGCTGATTAAGGAAGGCGAAGGGGAAAGCGCGGAAGCGGCACAGATCTTCTATTATCTAAATCGGACTTGCTTCAACGGACTCTGCCGTTTCAATCAGAGCGGTGAATTCAACGTACCTTTGGCCAGCACAAGTCGATTACCTACGTTCGCGATTTTGTAAGCTTCCACTCGCTCTTCAAGGCCTGGACGTTTTCTAGCGGCGATCTGAATAAATTGCGGATCTCATCTGGCGATTTCATTTACGCTGATCCACCCTATGATGTCGAATTCACCACCTACAGCGCCGGAGGTTTTGGCTGGGACGATCAGGTACGAACCGCGGAGCAATTGGCAGCGCATTCAGGGCCGGTAGTGCTTTCAAATCAGGCTACGCCGCGAATTGTTAACTTATACAAGAGATTGGGATTTGAAATTAGTTATCTGAATGGACCGAGGCGGATCAGTTGTACCGGCGACCGCTCAACGGCAAGAGAGGTGTTGGCTGTGAAAGGCTTTGCCTGAATTGTTGAGAGACCTCGGGTGACTTGAGTGGACGATCTCAAACAAACGTGGCGACCAGATTTGATTTTACGCGGGTGGCTCGTTCCAACCTGACGCCACTCTGGTGTGCGATCACACCGGTCGGATCCTGGAGGCGGCTTCGGCCGGCGACGTTCAGAATGCAATTCCCCTCAAGCATCGCGCCCTTCTGCCCGGCCTGGTCAACGCTCACTCCCACGCCTTCCAGCGTGTTATTCGCGGCCGCACTGAATACCGCACGGCAAACGAGAAAGACAGCTTTTGACCTGGCGCGAGATGATGTACAGCGCCGCCTTGCGCCTCACGCCGGAAGACGTTTACGACGCGTCGCGCATGGCGTTTTTGGAAATGGCACTAACCGGCATCACTTCAGTGGGTGAGTTTCACTATTTGCACCACGCGTCGGATGGAAGTAGCTATGACGATCCAAATCTGTTGGCAAAGGAAGTAGTGCGCGCGGCTAACGATGTGGGCCTCAGAATCGCGCTGCTGCGGGTTGCGTATGCTCGCTCGGGTTTCGAGACGGAAATAAATCCGCAGCAGGTTCGGTTCATTGAAAACGATCCGGCAGAGTATTTGAAAAACCTCGAACAGCTGCGCAAAGACCTCGGCGATATGGATGGCACACGGAGAATCGCCTGGACAGGTGTCGCTCCGCACAGCGTGCGCGCAGTCCCGCTGGATTATTTGAAAGAAGTGATAGGCGTTGCCAACAGCAAACAACTTCCTGTTCACATGCATGTTGCCGAGCAGCCGGCGGAGGTTTCTGCTTGTATTACGGAGCATGGCCGCTCGCCAGTCGCGCTCCTGGCAACCGAGGGTTTGCTAAGCGAACGCTTCACCGGCGTACACGTAATTCACGTTACACCGAAGGCAGTACGAATGCTGGCAGACGCGCGCGCAATGGTTTGCGCCTGCCCAACCACGGAGCGGAATCTTGGTGATGGAATTGTTCCAGCCGACAGGTTTTTCAGCAACGGTGTGCGCGTCAGCCTCGGGACTGACAGCCACGTAGAGATCGACCTGCTCGAAGACGCGCGCGAACTGGAGTACCACTTGAGGCTACAAAAGACTGCGCGCGCCGTGCTGGCCTCAGCAGAGGACGAGGGACGGTCGGCGCTGGCGGCTCGTCTATTTGATTGCGCGACAATTAACGGCGCCGAGAGCATCAGCGCGCCTGGCGGCAGTCTTGAACCGGGCCGACCGGCAGACTTCTTCACTGTAGACCTTGATGATCCGTCAATCGCCGGCGCTTCGTCAGACGACCTGCTTTCAGCGATCGTTTTTTCGCTATCAAAAACTGCGATCAGGGATGTAGTGGTTGGGGGAAAGCGGATTGTCGAAGATGGACGGCATGCACAACAGGAAGATATCGTTGCAAGATTCAAGGCGCTGCAGAAGAAGCTGTGGTCGTAATTGAACTGTCTTCGAGAACACCCGAAACAAGTCCGTAGATTACGCAGATTTCACAGATTCAGTCTGAGACTCGAAAAAGCGTTTTCTCCTACATGTTAATCTGTGTAATCTGTGGATTTTTTGAATTGAAATGACAGTTCAGAAAACACTTGCCGAACTCGTCGCTATCGACTCGGTTTCGTCGCATTCAAATTCGGAAATCGTTGACTACCTCGAGCGACGATGCAACACGATTGGCATGTCGACGAAGCGACTTCCTTACACGGATGCGAGCGGAGTCGAAAAGATAAACCTGATTGCCTTATCTGGCGCCGAGTTTTCTGACAACACAGCGGTTGAACTGGCGCTGGTTGGTCACACCGACACCGTTCCCTACGAGCCAAACTGGACCGAAGCGCTTCAACTCACCGAGCGCGAAAGAAAACTTTTCGGACGCGGTGCGTGCGACACGAAAGCATTTATCGCCGCCAGCCTGACGGCAACTGAAACCATCGAACTCAAGAAGCTGCGCCAACCTATTGCGCTTGTCTTTACCGCTGACGAGGAGATTGGACTGATAGGCGCAAAGCGCTTGGCCGAGTCGCGCGCCGTCCGTTCAAGCTATGCGATCGTTGGCGAGCCTACCTCGCTGCGGCCGATGCGCGCCGGCAAGGGTTACTGTCTGGCGGAAGTCACAATCAAAGGCCGCGAAGCGCACAGCGCTTATCCGAGTCTCGGATCGTCGGCAGTGTTTGGCGCCGCGCGTCTCATCAGTGCGATTGAAACGATCGCAGGCCGGCTCGAGGCCGAACAACACCCGGCGTTTGATCCTGCTTACACGACCCTGAACGTTGGCCTCGTTCACGGCGGTACTGCGAAGAACGTTATTCCCGGCGAGTGCCGTTTCGCACTGGAATGGCGGCCTATACCGGGACAGGATCCTAAGCGTCTACTCGATCTACTGGCCGAAGCAATTCACGAAGAGAGAAGGCGCGATTCCGAATTCACCTGCGAGGTAGATGCGGCACGCGCCGACGTGGCTTCGAAACTTCCCCAGCTCGACACTAGTCACACTGTTGGAAGAACTCACCGGAAACGAGGCAGGCACTGTCGCGTTTGGCACTGAAGCGGCGCAGATGACCGAGCTTGGCGCCCAAGCCGTGGTCTTCGGGCCGGGAAATATTCGCGTCGCCCATCGCACCGGCGAGTTTGTCCCGGCTGCCGAACTTGAAGCTTGCGTGAAGATTCTGCGCCAGGCAATCCAGCGGTTATGCGTCTAAATCAAGGCATTCCACAGTAGTGTCCTGGTATGAATCTCTGTGCAACCTCAGTGTTCTCTGTGCCTATGTGGTGAGCAACCCATGATAATACGTACCACAGAGACACAGAGAACACTGAGGTTGCACAGAGAAAACCAGAATAAGGACACCACCCATTTCCCACCCTCACTCGACGGGCAACTATCTCCACTGAAATTCATCGAAAACCTGTCGCTTCCTTTTAGCTTCGCTCCGAGAACCCAAATGGCCAGGAATCCAGCAACAATCGACCTTCTGCGAATCGCCACGCCTTGTCCCATAAGTTGGGACCAAATGACTGGCGATAATCGTGTTCGGCCCCGTTTGATTGACACTCCGCCCGGTATTACTATCTTTGATGAAAAGATGATTAAGAGTCTGCCGCACCAGAAATAATATGAATTGTAAGTCAGTAAGGATTTTGTTGTTCGTTGTAGTTCTCTGCCCCTTGCCGGGCTTAGCGCAAACTCCGCAGGCTCCGCTAACCAGCCGCGAGGTGGTTTCGCTAGTTTACCAATTGCCAAAACATCCGGAACTGCGCGACGAAGTCGTCGAAGAGATTCGGAAACGCGGCATCGGCTTTCCGCTAACTGACGGCATGCGATCGCTGGTGGCGACCAAGAGTGGCAGCGATGCCGTGCTGCGTCGCACGCTCGAAGAGGCGGAACGGCGACGAGTGAACCCAACTGCTTCAGCGCGGCCGCCTGATGCAGAAGCGCAGGCACTGCTGGATCGCACTCGAACCGCAACGCTCGGCGCGGCGGCGGCAATGCCCGACTTCCTGGTCAAACAATTAATCAAACGTTCCTACGCCTTCGGCACTACCAACAATTGATTCCCCAGGACAACCTGACGATTGCAGTCGCTTACCGCGCCAACGCCGGCGAGGAATACAAGGTATTGGCCGTCAATGGGATTCCGCTGGGACAGGAAGCAAAGCAGACTCGCGACTACAGCAAAGATGTTGCCCCCGGTGCGAGTTCGAGCGGGGTTGAATACATTTCCGCAGTCGCCGACGTTTTCAAACCGGAGTCACAAACCGAGTTCAAGCTGGCTGATACTGACTTGATCCAGGGTCGCCGCACGTTGGTTTTCGAATATCAAATCGAACAGCCGCTTTCCCATCTAAGCCTGAGTACCAGCAATGGTCCTGATAGATCGTCGTCCTCTGTTACCGTCGGGTCGCGCGGGCGCGTCTGGATTGATCGCGAAACTAATCGCGTGTTGCGCTTTGAGCAGATTGCTACCGAGATACCCGGCGATTTTCCCATCACCGCAGCCAGCACGCTCATCGATTACGACTGGGTAACAATCAACGAAAACAAATATCTGCTGCCTTCTCATTCGGAGATTCTGCTCACCACAACAAACCGCAGCCGATCGATACAAAGCCGCAATGAAATCCGCTTTCGGGGTTACCAGAAGTTTAGTGCGGAGTTGAAGGTAATCGAGGATATCGACGAAAAGGATTTTCCGCCGGAGGAGAAGCCTGAAAAGCCATAACGGATCCAGGAAAGGTCGCGAATCAACACGAAATCACATTGGTGCAGGTTCGTGTGATTTCGCGGATCGTATCTCTTTGTCCTTCTAACAACGCTCCTCTTTCTTTTCCCCTGCTCGCCGGCGCTCCTGCGACTCTTGCGCAAGCCAAACCTGACAAAGACTATCTCGTCTACGTTTTGTCGGAAGCTGCCGACACGATTTCTTTAATTCGTTTCGGACCGAGCGGAGCCCGGGTAGATCACGAGGTGCCGACGGGCGACATGCCAATTGATATCGACGGGCCGCATGGAATCGCGATCTCACGCGATAAAGAGTTTTATTACGTTTCGTTGGCTCACGGCAGGCCTTTCGGATCGGTTTGGAAATACTCCACGAAGGACGATAGCGTTTTGGGTCATACCCGGCTCGGCTTGTTTCCAGCCACGATGGACCTGTCGCCGGATGGCTCGCTGTTGTATGTCGTGAATTTCAACTTGCATGGCGACATGGTGCCTTCCTCAGTTTCTGTAGTCGCTACCGAGCCTATGCTGGAAGTTGCACGCATTCCGACTTGCACGATGCCGCATGGCTCGCGTCTTAATGCCGACGGAACCAAACACTATTCAGCCTGCATGATGGACGACCTGCTGGTGGAAATCGACACCGCGACATTAAAGGTTTCGCGGCATTTCCTGCTGACGAAGGGCCGGGAGATGGGCATGAACGGCTCGCCGGCAGCGACGAAGACGGCCCCTCCGGCGATGGCAGGAATGAAGGGACCACAAACGCCACTAACTTCGCCGGGTGGTGCGAAACCGATGGATATGGGAGGCCATGGAATGGAACCGCCCAAGCCCGGCGATGTTTCCTGTTCGCCTACCTGGGCCCAACCGTCGATAACGGGTTCGTCTGTTTTTGTCGCGTGCAATAAGTCCGACGAGATCGTCGAAATAGATGCCGCGAAGTGGAGCGTGAAGCGACGCATTTCAGCGCGCCCTGGAGTTTACAACCTGGCGATCACGAAAGACGGAACGCGCCTACTCGCCACCAACAAACGCGATCAATCCGTCTCGGTAGTGGAACTAAAGACCGGTCGCGAACTCGCGCGCATTCCGACGCGACGAAAAGTGCTTCATGGAGTTGTTGTTTCACCTGACGACCGCTATGCGTTTGTTTCTGTGGAAGGAGTCGGGTCAGAACCTGGGACCGTAGAAATAATCGATCTTGCCGCCCTTAAGATCGTTGCCAGCGTGGACGTTGCGGAGGAAGCCGCCGGAATCGAGTTCCTAAGAACAGAGCCCGCGAAGTAAGGCTGTTCACCTCAAACGCGCCGCCGAGCGTTCTTCAGTTTGCTGTCCACCCTGGTTCCGCCCGATCGTCCTCAGTTGTAGACATGCCCCTATCCATTTGTGTGAGATTTTCGCTTGAAGGAACCATTGCAGTAGGCCGTATCTTATTCTGATCATCGCAATCGCGTGGCCTGCGGAGGTCCGGTATGGTCATTGCAATGGTGAGAAGTGCGGGAACCCCAGCCTCCTCACAGTTTTTGATTTACGGAGAACCTCCCACATGAAACCGAGAATACTGATTGTTGACGACGACGAAGCTATAACCCAGCAACTCTTTGGACGTTGAGTGATGATTATGATGTGGTCACGGCAAACGATTTGCCGTCGGCAGTGCGTCGGGCCACGATCTATGAGCCGGCGGTTTCGATTCTTGACCTGCATTTGCCGCCCGAGGCTGAGTCTCCGGAAGTTGGCTTGCGGGTTCTTGAATATTTAAAGACGCATCTTCCGGAGTCCAAAGTTCTGGTCATAACCTCGGCGAATGGCATGGACACCGCAACGCATGTTACGCCGGTGGCGCCGATGAATTTCTCGACAAGCCTTTTGATACGGAAAAGTTGCTGGCAACCATGCGCCGGATGGCACCGCGTCCCTTGAACTCGTCTAAACGACAGAATTCAGAATTCAGGACTCAGGAGTCAGAATTAAGCATAAGATAGAATTCAGGAAGGTTAATCAAATTAGGTCCCGTGTTCCTCCTGAATTCTGACTCCTGAATTCTGAGTCCTGGTACCGCCTCCCGCCTTCATACTGACTTCTCCCTGCCCGTCTGCGATAATGACTCCCTCGCGATAGTTCCAAACCGATTTCTTAAGTAGTGATTGATGAGTGAAGCAAGCGACATGGTGAGCGGCGTGAGTGAACTCCCACTCTTTCCGCTGTCAGTAGTTCTGTTTCCCGGCGTACCGCTGCCGCTACACATATTTGAGCCCCGCTATGGACAAATGCTCGCGGATGTTCAAGCCCGCGACAGTCTCTTTGGCCTCTCCTACTTCGACGCCTCGACCTCGACACGAGAGATGCCGCCGGTGGGTAGTATTGGTTGCGTAGCAAGAGTAACTGACACCCAGGGCTTTCCGGATGGACGCTCAAATATTCTTACCGTCGGCCTCATCAGATATCGCATTGAAGAGTATCTCGACCGCGGGGACCCGTATCTGGTGGTGCGCGTCAGTTATTTTGAAGATGAAGACGAGAAGGATGAAGCGTTACGAAGAGAGTTCCCGCGAAGTTGCGGAAACGTTTACCCGCATAGCTCGCGCCGTGCGCATTATCAACGACGAGCGAGCAAACCTACCCGACATCGCCGACACTGAGCCGGAGCGACTTTCATTTCTGGTTGCCGCCGCCATGGAAGTAGAACCAGAGGTGAAGCAGGAAATGCTGGAGCTACGCTCAACTTCTGAGCGCTTGCGGCGTTTGCGCGACATACTCGCGCGCGCGGTTTCCGGTTACGAAGAACGGGCTCGGGTCCATGAGCTCGCCAAAGAGGAATGGGCACAGCGGAAAGAAGATTGAGATTGAGTGAGATAGCGTCGAACGCTCGAGTGATTTGCTGGGACCGCGGGCGTCCCCTGCCCGCAATGGCGCAAGCGCGAAAGATGAGATTCAAGGGTGGTTGAGAACGCTAACAACGAGATCAGCGTGCGCGTACTCTTTTTGGCGCGGCGCGCGATGCGGTGGGAGCAAGCCGAAGTTGACTTCGTTTTGCATGGTACTCCGACCGCCGAAAGTGCTTTCGCGGCGGTGATGAAAAATTTCCCGACCTGGCACGGTTCGGACGCTCGCTCTTATTTTGCTGTGAACCAGGAATATGCCCGCGCCGATCGCGAAGTTCATGACGGCGATGAGTTAGCGTTGTTTCCGCCGGTGAGCGGTGGCTCCTCGAAAAGCTGCCGACTCCGCAATCCGCAAATGCCGACATTTCTTCGAATTGACCACGAACCCGATCGATGTTGGCTCGGTTGCCCGTAGAGTCGTCTTACCGGAATGCGGAGCCACAGTCACTTTAGACGGATATGCGCGCGAATGGACTCGTGGCCGCAGAACTCTGCATCTGGTTTATGAAGCTTACGAGCCAATGGCGCAACGCGAACTCAAGCGGCTGGGAAGCGAAGCTCACCAGCGCTTCGACATTGCGCATATCGGCATTGTTCATAGGACCGGCCGGTTGGAAATTGGCGAAACGAGCGTTGTGGATCGCGGTAAGTGCACCGCATCGGCGCGCCGCGTTTGAAGCCTGCGAGTGGGCAATCAAGGAACTAAAACGCACCGTGCCGATTTGGAAGAAGGAGTTTTCGAAGACGGCGAGGTTTGGGTTGATGGAGAAGGAAACCCTGGAAAGGGGAAAGGGTAAAGGAGTAACCTTGTTAGGCGCGAACCCAGAGCGTTACCGTTTCCCTTTCCACTTACCCTTTTCCCCTTTTTCTTTTGCTTAGCTCGGCGTTTCTTCAGTTTCTTCTTCCGCGGCCGCTTCCACCAACGATGCGCTGGTTACGCTGATCGCCCTCGTCCGTCTTGATCAGCCTGACGCCCTGCGCGCTGCGACCGGTCTTGCGGATGTGTCCCGCCTCGAGCCGGATCAGCTTTGCTTGTTGGGTGATGATCATGATCTCTGAGTCTTCGTCAACCGGGAACACAGCTACCACCTTGCCGGTCTTCTCGGTGGTTTTCATATTGATAACGCCCTTGCCACCGCGCGACTGCAAACGATAGGTGGTGATGGGAGTCTGCTTACCATAACCCTGCTCGGAAACAGAAAGCATCTTCTCCGAATCGTCCGCGGAGACCGGGCAAACGGAGACAACGTAGTCGTCTGGCCGCAGGTCTATACCGCGAACTCCTCGAGTTGCGCGACCCATCGGCCGCACGTTCTTTTCGTCAAAACGAATGGCAAGGCCGTTGTGAGTCGCAATAAAAATTCGTTTCTTACCGTCGGTCAGGACGACGTCAAGCAACTGATCGCCGTCATCTACATTTATGGCAATGATGCCGTTGGAACGGATGTTCTGGAAATCGGCAAGTGATGTTTTCTTGATCACGCCCTTGCGAGTGACCATCACCACATAGCGACCTTCTGCGAAGTCTCGCACCGGCACGACGCCGGCAAGTTTCCGATCAGACGGAATATTGATCAGATTCACCACCGCTTTGCCGCGCGCCGAAGCTGCGGCGTCAGGAACCTCGTGGACCTTTAGCTTGTAGACCATGCCGTCGTCGGTGAAGATCATTATGTAAGCATGAGTGGAAGCGATGAAGAGATGTTCGACGTAATCGCTGCCCTTGCCGCCGCGCCGAATCGACCCTTGCCGCCTCGGCCCTGCCGCGTGGTAGGTGGTTATGGGAGTGCGCTTGATGTAGCCGCTGTTGGTAACGGTAATCGCGACATCTTCATCAGCAATCAAGTCTTCGATTGAATACTCGACGCCTTCATCTACGATCTCGGTCCGGCGCGCATCGCCAAACTCTTCTTGACCTCTTCCAGTTCCTCGCCAATTACTCGCCGCAACGATCTTTCATTGGCAAGAATTTCCTCCAATTCCGCGATGAGCTTAATGATACCTTCATACTCGTCGGTAATCTTCTGGCGTTCCAGGGCCGATAAGCGGCGCAATTGCAGATCGAGAATCGCCTGCGCCTGGATGTCGGAGAACGCAAGCCGCTCCATTGTCTTTTGGAGTTTCCTAAGTAGGTTTTGAGCGCTAGCATCCGTAGGTGCGCCCTTCCAGGTTTTCACCTCGCTCATCGTTTTCATTTGAGCGGTGAGCCATTGCCGCGCCTCATCCACCGAGCGCGAGTTGCGTATCAGCGTGACGATGTAGTCGAGCGCATCAATGGCCTTCGTCAAGCCCTCCAGGATATGCGCACGCGCGCGGGCTTTCCGTAGCTCGTATTCTGTTCGCCGGCGCACCACTTCGCGGCGGAAGTCAATGAAGCACTCCAGCATCTGCTTCAGGTTCAAAACCCGCGGCTGGTTGTTTACGATCGCCAGGTTGATGACGCCAAACGAAGACTGCATCGGCGTCATCTTGTACAGCTTGTTCAAAACAACCTGAGGTACTGCATCCCGCTTGAGTTCCACCACGATACGCATGCCGCTGCGATCCGACTCATCACGCAGATCCGAAACGCCTTCGAGCTTCTTCTCGTTGATCAGCTCGGCGATTCTTTCGAGCAGTCGCGCCTTGTTTACCTGGAAGGGAATCTCGGTAATAACGACAGCGTCCCGCTCGCCCGTACCACGACCAATGCGATCGATTCCGGCGCGCGCGCGCATTTGAATAATCCCGCGACCGGTCAGGTACGACTTCTTAAGCTCTTCGCCGCCATAGATAAAACCTCCCGTTGGAAAGTCGGGCCCGGTCACAATTTCCATGAGAGCTTCAATCGTGATAGACGGATTACGCAGGAGAGCAACCGTGGCATCGATGATTTCCGTGAGGTTGTGCGGCGGAATCTTGGTCGCCATCCCTACCGCAATTCCATCCGAGCCGTTTATCAGCAAGTTGGGAATGCGCGTGGGCATCACCTTCGGCTCGCTCAAAGACTCGTCGTAGTTTGGCTGAAAATCGACCGTTTCCTTTTCAAGGTCGGCGAGCATTACATTCGCCACACGCGCCATCCGAATTTCGGTATAGCGCATTGCCGCGGCAGCGTCGCCGTCGACCGAACCAAAGTTTCCCTGGCCGTCAACCAGCGGATAGCGCATGGAAAACTCCTGCGCCAAACGAACGATCGTGTCGTAAACGGCGGTATCGCCGTGAGGATGGTACTTACCAATCACATCGCCGACGATGCGTGCGCTTTTCTTATATGGCTTGTTATAAGTGTTGCCGAGCTCATGCATAGCCCAGAGCACGCGCCGGTGGACAGGCTTGAGTCCGTCCCGCACGTCAGGCAGAGCGCGCCCAATTATTACGGACATCGCATAGTCGAGATACGAGCGCCGCATCTCGTCTTCAATGTTTATAGGTTTGTGTTCAGAAGCTGTTTCCATCCTGTTGACCTTTCAGTACAATCCGCCCGCCGACTTTTACTAGTTTGTGCGCACTGACGCGGCGCGCATCCCGGTTTCATCAGCCTCTAGCCTGGGCTTAACTTTGTCTGATGTGATCTTTTCGCGCGGAATTAGAGTCACCAAGTGCGCGCCTTAAGTAGCTCAAAGGGCGTTGAAAAGTAAGTGTTATTGTAGCCTGAACTGCAACTTTTGGCAAACTCAAAAGGCCCCAAACCCTAGTAAAATCAACAGCTTCGACCGCGTGCTGAGTTTTAGAATTGCCGCTGTCCGAGCAAGTTGAGATTCCCGTCGTAATTCGACCGCGCATTCAGGTGGAGTTCAGCGATCGTGAATGGCCGCTGTAAGATCTGGCCTGGCTTTTATGATGAGAACCGCATGTATTTTCCGTCCCTCTGCCTTCCGACCTTATCTTTGTAACTCTTCCGAGCCAAGTGAGTAACCCGGAAACAATGTCAGGCAAGAAGGCTGGCGCCGATTCCAAGCGCCTCGAGACGGCGCTGCCGGAATGGTCGATCAACCTGATGCGACCAATCATCGGTCTCGCAATGGAGCAGAGTATTCTGGAGACTGGAACATCGGGGAGTCGAGAATATTCGTCCAACGGCGGCTTGATCATCGCGGCGAATCACCAGAGTTACGGCGATCCCTTTTGGCTGTCGGTACCGGTTAAGAGGCCAACCAGATTTCTCGCCTGGAACGAGGCGTTTCGTGGCCCGTAGTCGGCAAGGCAATCAGGCTGTTGGGCGCCCGGCCGCTTAACGCGCAGGCCAGCGACCCTGCGGCTATTCTCGCCGTTCGTTAACATGGCTGCGCGATTCCGGCGTGATTGTAATTTTCCTGAAGGTGGTCGCGGATTGCCGGACGGTTCGATGATACGGATGAAGGGTGGCGCAGTGCGAATGGCGCTGGAGGCTGGTGTTCCGATTCTTCCGGTAACAATTCGCGGCGCCAATCGAGTCTGGCCAGCCAACAAACTGTTTCCTCGACCGGGGAAAGTCGAAATCGTTTATCACCCCGTCATGCACGTCAAACAGTTGCCAAATGAAGAGGCACGTGCTTGCGCGCGCCGGGAAACAGAACGACCTGTCTGAGATTATTCGATCGGCTCTCTAGCTTAGTTTCGTTCCCAACACGCGCATCATGGCGCTATGAACGAGGCCATTGCTGGCTAATACTTTGGGTGTAAAGATGTCCAGGGTCCCACCGGCAAAATCAGTTACCCGCCCGCCGGCTTCTTCAATGAGTAGCACGCCTGCTGCGACGTCCCAGGCGTTTAAGCCGTCTTCCCAGAAGCCGTCGAAACGTCCACAAGCTACATAGGCCAGGTCGATTGCGGCCGAGCCGTCGCGTCTGACCGCCTGCGCCTTCATAGTGAAGTTCGCGAATTCGCGCGCGAAATCTGGCCGTTCTCGAACGTCGTAGGAAACCCGGTACACAGCATCGCGCTGTTTAGATCTTCAACTGCAGACACGCGCACGCGGCGACCGTTCAGATGCGCGCCCTGGCCGCGCTCGGCCGCAAACATTTCATCGCGCGTGGGATCGTAAATCGCGGCGACCTCGATAGCGCCGGAGCGTTCGAGGGCGATGGAGACGCAAAAAGCAGGGATAGCCGTGCGCGTAGTTTGTGGTCCCATCGAGCGGATCGATGATCCACCTCCACTCTGTCTGCCCCGGCACCAACTCGACTCCCAGCAGTAGCAGCCCGATTCTTCAGCGAGAATTGCGTGACGAGGATAGTGGGACCGAATGCGTTCGATGATTAACTTCTCCGAAGCGAGATCGGCTTCGGCGACGAGATCTATGTCGCCTTTGTTAGAAACCGTGAGCGCTCGCCCGAGACGATCCGCGAGAATGGCGCCCGCATCGCGAGCGGTCTGGATTGCAAAGTCGAGCAAACTTTTCTCTTCCTGGTTTGATTTCGCTGACAGGTTTACAGCATATCGCAAACGTCAGTTCGTCGCGAACGATGATGCATGGAGTCGCGAGCTCGTTCTACTGTTCTCTGTGCACCCTACGTGCTCGTCCGTGTCTCTGTGGTGAACAAAACCCTAAACGAACACTCACCACAGAGACACAAAGAGAGGCACAGAGGCAAAACGACTCTGCTAGTTTCGCGCATTGACATAAAGCATGGGCTGGTTATCCTACGTTTCAACAACCAGACTATGGATCTTGGGATTTCATCGCGCAACGGATTCTTAAGGACAACGCGTATACATGAAAAAGAACGCTTTCTCTGCTGCTCACCGCAGTCATCTTCCTGGCTCCGGCAGTTTCGGCGCTGGCCTGGGGTGACGATGGCCACCAGACGGTAGGCAAAATTGCTTCGCTGCGCATCAAGCCCCTAACTGCGCAAAAGATCGCGCGGATATTGAAGCCCGGCGAAACACTCGCCAACGTCGCCAGCTGGGCCGACAGTGTAAAGGAGCGCATGGGCAAGTCTGATCCTGATCCCGACACGAACGCCTTCCTTCAGGACATCGGGCACAACGAAAAAATCGTGAGTGGCATTACGACGACCTGCCGCTCAATTGCAGGAATTATCAAACGTGCACCGGCTTCACCCCGGATAACGACGTCGTACACATGCTTAACGTTTGTATTCGCACGCTGCAGGGGACATCCTGATCCAAGACATCCCCTGAGCCAACGCAATGCGCTAAAATTGTTAGTCCATTTTCTCGGCGACATGCATCAGCCGCTGCACATCGGCTGTGGCTATATTGATGTCAACGGTCCTAACGGCACTATTCTAATTGCCAAAGATCCCAAATTGATTAAGCAGAAAAACTTGCCAAGTGACAATGGGGCCAATCAGTTGATAATCGATAACGACAAAAGAAGCTGCATGGTTTCTGGGACTTTGATCTGGTTACCTCGTTGATGCAGGCGACTAATAAAACCACGCCCGAAACCCTGGGGCCTTTCCTGAAGGAGACCGTGCGGCCGAAACCAAGCTGGAATCCCAGCGGGCCGGTTAGCACCTGGGAGCGCAGTGGGCGACAGATTCACTGGAACAGTCGCGCAATCACACTTACAAGGGCTTGAAGATTACCGGACAGCGCACAATCACTGTCACCACGCGCAACGGGCAACCAGTCATGCGCGACGGCCAGGTGGTTACGGACGTCGTCTACGACATCACACGTCCGGCTAACTACGAAGCGCTGAACCGCGAACTGGTGCGTCAACAACTGGCGAAGGCGGGCTACCGCCTGGCGAAATTGCTTGATGCGATTTACGGGGAAGCAAACAGCAAACAGTAAACAGCAAACAGCCGAAAGCTGAGCTGGAAGCTGATTGCTTACTCTTGACCTTCGTTGTTGTCCACCCTTTGCTGTCTGGCTGTTTGCTATCTGCTGTTTGCTGTTTACTTCTATGAAAATGAAAAAATAAATCTCCGCGAGAAACTTTCGCTCATAAACGATTACTGGAACCCGCGCATCATCGGCGAGCTAAACGGCCAGTATCTCAAGCTGGTCAAGTTCGTTGGTCCGTTCACGTGGCACCATCACGAAACCGAAGACGAAATGTTTCTGGTGGTGAAGGGTCGGTTCCGCATGGAGTATCGCGAGAGCAGTGACAACTCCTCGGAACCAGGCGAACAAAAGCAAGTTTGGCTGGAAGAAGGTGAGTTCATGATTGTGCCGCGCGGAGTGGAACACCGGCCGGTCGCCGACGAAGAAGCCGAGGTGCTGCTTTCGAACCGGCGACAACGCTGAATACCGGGAACGTGCAAGACGAGTTTACCGTACCAAAACTCGACTGGCTCTAAAACTGCTGTCGATAACAGCCTGTCTTGTGTGAAGATAAACAAAACCCCTGAACGGAGGCTCTTGAACGTGAGAAAAATTCTTAGTCCCCTCGTTGTACTTCTTTTAGTGTTTGCGGCCACTGCGGTAAACATCCAGGCGCAATATGCGCCGGGTCAACGCATCCCTGCCGAAGCCCAATTGGCAGCCAGCAATTCTGCGGCGTTAACCCCAACCACCCCCGCGACCAGCTCCCTGCCATGCAGGGTGTGATTAACTCCCTTTCGCAGCTGCCGGAAGCGGACGCCCTGATGTACATCAATCCACAACGCATCATCAACGAGGTCTTGCCAAAATTCCTATCGGCTAAAGATCTGGAGGAAATGCATAAAGCTTTTGAAGAAGCCAAAACACAAGCGGGTATCGATCCAGCCAAGATCGAATACCTCGTCATCGCTGTTCGTTTCAAAAAGCCGACCGCCAATCTTAACTTCCAGGCGCCGGAATTAATCGTGGTATCCAGCGGTGACTTCAGCGCCGAAGCATTAATGGGGTTGGCGCGCATGGCTTCGCAGGGCAAGCTTCGCGACGAGAAGTATGGCAACAAAACCATCGGGTTGATGACAATTGAACCTATCGCGAAAGAGTCGGAAAAGAATCCTTTACTCAAATCCTTTACGGAACTTGGAGTAGTAGCGCTCAACGGCAACACCATCGCCACGGGCAGTCCGGGATATCTACGAGCGGCGATCGACGCCGGCGAAGGCAAAGAACGGATCAGCTCGGTAGTTCTAAACTCGCTCGTCCGTGACCCAAATGCGCTTTTGAGTTTCGCCGGTTCACCCTGGGGTTCATTTGCGAAGAGCTTCGGTATGTTGGGGACGGAGACAACTCCACGAGCGCCGCGTTGTGAATCGAAGATTGGCGACTTCTACGCCGCGCTAACGATGGATGCTACAAACTTCATGTTTCGCGGCGTGTCGAACGCTGATAATCCCGACACCGCGAAGATACTGGCGAACTTATATTCAGGTCTGCTGCAATATGCTGCCAGCTCAATACCGGATCCGAATGCACAGTCAGTTTTGAAGGGATTGGCTATCACCGCAGAAGGTGATGAGGTGTTGCTGCGCGCCGATTTCTCCCAGCAGATGGTAATCGAGCATGATTAAACAACAGATGAAGCCCAAGCAGGCAGAGGCAGACAAGCGTTTCGACACCAACGAAACCGGCTGTGAAGCGGCGCAGAACCAGGCGCAAGCATTAAGCTCAGGGTTGAAGTGGATCCAACGTCATCAGCGGTTGCCGTGCTGACGGCGATGATCACGCCGGCGGTATTGATTTCTGCCTGCGGCAGCATGATTCTGTCCACTTCTTCCCGGCTGGGTCGGGTTGTCGATCGCGTGCGCGCGCTATCAGACAAGCTGGAAGAACTCGCGCTGAAGAATTCAGCTGAGACTAAAGAACGACAGGGAGTGATTTTTGCGCAGCTGGACAAGCTGACCAGTCGCGCGCGGATCCTGCAACGTTCGATGGTGGCGTTTTATCTGGCTACTGGAATGTTTGTAGCGACTAGCGTGGCCATTGGCTTGGTGGCCGTCATCCCCAGCAGCCCGCGTTACAACTACGTGCCGGTGATAGTTGGGCTGTTGGGTGCGTGCTGTCTCTTTTATGGCAGCATCTTGTTAATCTTCGAAGCGCGCTTGGCGCTCAGCACCATTCACGCAGAGATGGATTTCGTTTGGCGTCAGGGCACACGGGTGGCCCCGCCGGATCTGGTCGAACAGCACAAACCGCATTTTGTGCATTTTCGTAGTCACAAGTGATTCTGAGATCTCAAATTTCAGATCTTAAATTTCTTCAGTCAAGATAAAGATGCGTCACCCTTCCAAAATCGCAATAAGCACTCCGGCCTACCTGGAACTATTAGCCACTGGTGAATTACAACGCCGTGTGTCGGCCCTGGAAGCCCTGCTCGAACGTTGCACTGTCTGCCCGCGCGATTGCCTCAACAACCGTCTGCAAAACGAAATCGCGGCTTGCTATTCGGGACGCCTGCCAATCGTCTCTTCGTATACAGCTCACTTTTGGTGAAGAGCCTGCGCTTGTCGGTACAAACGGAGCCGGCAATATTTTCTTTGGCAACTGCAACCTGCGCTGCGTCTACTGTCAGAACTACCAGATCTCACAAACACACAAGGAACAACTCAAGAATGAGATAACGCACGAACGTCTTGCAGAGATCATGCTCGAGCTGCAGGCGAAAGGATGTCATAACATCAACTTCGTTTCGCCCACACACTTCGCGCCACAGCTGGCGCGCAGCGTACTGCTCGCAGCGCAAGCCGGATTGAACCTGCCGATCGTCTACAACACGAACGCCTACGACTCCGTCGAAGTATTGCGGCTGCTTGAAGGAATCGTCGGCGTGTATTTACCCGATCTCAAATATGCGGAAGATGAAGCCGGCTACCTTTATTCCAAAGTTCCGGGTTACAAGGACCATGCGCGCCGCGCCATCGCCGAGATGTACCGGCAGGTGGGCGATGAACTGGTTTTTGGCGAGGATGGGTTGTTGCAGCGCGGGCTCATCATCCGTCTCCTGGTTTTGCCGAATGATATTGGCGGTGTGCGCGAGTCGCTCGAATGGATCAGAGACGAGCTTAGTCCGCGCGTGGCGGTTTCATTGATGTCCCAGTACTACCCAACGCATCAGGCAGCCACGAGCAAACGTCACATTCTATTGTCACGACGCATAACCGAGACTGACATGGCTGCGCGCGCTCACGGCGCTCGATGAATTGGGAATGGAAGAAGGCTGGCAGCAGGAGTTTGATGGTGCTGCTTACTACTATCGCCCAAACTTTGAAGATGTTCGAACGCCGTTCAAAGACATTCGAGACTTCACGTCTTAAGCCTCAAAACACAGTTCAGACCAATTCGGCTTACGATTTATTTGGGTTGAGATGGTGTGTCGTGTGCTCGGTGACAGACGGACGTCCGGCAATCGCGTTCACGGGGTTTTGCAGATCGTTCGTGATTTGAGAACCAGCCGAAAGTTGATTGGCCCCTGAGGCATTCTGCATTTGCGCTTCGAGCTCCTTTGCGCGCGCGCGTCGTCGGATCTATCCGCCAGGGTCTTCCGCGGGATAGTGAAAGCGAGCCCGTTGATTACCAGGCCAATGCCTATTAGAAACGTAATGACGCCCAGAGAAATGAACGGAATCAGATCGTGAGCGTTGAGACTCATCAAAAGATCAGCAGTGCCGCACCCACACCGATGGCCGCAGTCACCACGCCGGCGCGCACGCGCCTCAGCCTTTTCTCCTCCGGGGACTCAAGAAACTTTTCAATTTGGGGCAGGACATCTTCTGCAACCTGCTTCAGCTCGCGTGACCCTTCCATTTCGCGGATCTTCTCGGCCATCATCTGGCTAATCTGTTCGCGCGCCGACACTGCCGAGGCTGTAATCGTGTCAGGCCGCTCCAGCCCTCTACGCACACCGCCCAGGCCAGTGCCGCAGGCGCGGCAATACTGGCTGATTTGTCGTTCTTCTGAACCGCAGGTGGGACAATACATAGTGCAGGGTTATACGGACGGTTCGGCGGCGAAGTTCCTTAGTAGAGCAAACTGTTAGTTTGCGTCCGCTTACACTGCCGCTCGATCGAATCGTTCGTAAACTCGCAAACTAACGGATTGCGTTACGATTTTTCCACTTTCACCCCGCGCCAAAACGCAATGCGATCCTTGATCTCGGCTGCCGCGTCCTTCGGCTCAGGGTAATACCACGCCGCATCCTTGTTCGTCTCGCCGTTAACGACCAGGTTGTAATAGCTGGCGTCGCCTTTCCAGGGACAGTGTGTATGGCTATTGCTCGACTGCAGATACTCTCGGTTGACCGACTCAGGGGAAAGTAGTGATTGCCTTCAACCACGACGGTATCGTCGCTCTGCGCTATTACTGCGTTGTTCCAGGTGGCTTTCATGACTAGTGAATAGTAAAGAGTGAAAGGTGAAAAGTAAAAACGAAAAGTCTTTACTTTTCACCTTTCACTCTTCACTTTTCACCGTTCTCCGCCGCTCACCGCCGGCAGAATCGTTATCTCACAGTTTTCCGGAAGCGTCGTATCAAGCAGTTCTTTACGTCGCACGTTGTCGTCGTTGAGGAAGATGTTTACGTGCTGCCGGAGCTTCCCTGTTCATTCAGCACGCGATCGCGCAGGCCAACGTGCCGGCGCCACAAAGTGTCGAGGGCTTCCCCAACTGTTGCAGCCGGAGAGTCAACGACGATCTGGCTCTGTCCGTTCGTAAAGTCAGTTAAGAATCCGGTGACATTGAAAGTGATCATAGGACGTTTCGCCAGCCGCTATTAAGGAAGAACCCCTTCGGGAACCATCCACGGATGAAGGTCGATTGCCAACCTTCCCGCCTGCACGGCGGGATCCGTCTCCGACAAGGCGCGCGCCTCCTCAATCGAGGCCACCTTGAAAACGAAAATTCCGCGAAGTTGTCCGTTGTCGCCAAACGGGCCGGCAACCACAAGCTTTTTCATTTCGGCCAGACGAACGATGTTTGCGATGTGCGCCTTTGCAGTTCCTCGGTCGCCGGTGTTTTTTCCGGCGTCCATTTCGCGCCACGCGTCAGCAAGGCCAGGTAAGCGGTCGTTAACTTGACTGGAGTAGAAGGTTTCTTCATCACATCTTCCGACCACCAGGGATGCATCTCGGCGACAAAGAATCCGGCCTTCACCGCCGGATCGGCGTCGGCCCAGGTGCGCGCCTCCTCAGCTGACTTGGCACGGAAGATGAAAACACCGGCGATGTCGCCGTCGTCAGCGAGCGGTCCGGCAATGACAGCCTTACCGGATTCAAGCAGGGACATGACATTGGCTATATGTCCCGACTGCATGTCTTTCGGCATTCCCGCGGACTTGTAATTCCGGACCGCGTTTCAGTAAGGCCATATGAAATTCGATTAACTTATGTTCGGGTTCCTTTTTATCCTGGGCCCGGGCGATTGCAACGACTGCAATTACCGACAAAACAAGTAGGGCGCCCGCAAGGGATTTTTTCATTGGTTTTCCTGATGTTGTCTCGGTTGATGTGATGGGGATCTTATTGTACCTGCGCCGCCTTCACACAAACTACGGGCGGCAAACTTTCGAGAATCGCGTTCCAGGACCCGCCACTGTCGAGCAGAGCCAAACAGTTTTCCACTGCGCGTACCGAAGTACATCCCGGTAGGTTGCAAGTGGTCCGCCGACAGGCCGTCGCGTAACACCGTCTCCATAGCGTTCTCCTGCGGCAATCCATTTCCGACAGCATTCCACGATTCACCGGCATTCTGCGTACGATACAGGCGCAACTTCCCTTCCGGCGTGCAACGAAACTCGTCTGACTCGAGCGGGATAATGTAAACATCAGCATTGTTGGGATCGACTTCCATCGCGAAACCAAAATCCGACGGAACACCGTTAGCTATGTCTGTCCAGGAATCTCCGCCATTCTCGCTTTTGTATAAACCCCAGTGGTTCTGCAAAAACATGCGCTGCGGGTTTGTAGGGTGACTGACGATCTTATGAACGCACTGTCCCCATTCCGGATATTGCTGACCCTCCGGCAGAAACTGCGCGCGCACGCCCTGGTTGCGAGGCTGCCAGTTTTCGCCACCATCGTCGGTTCGATAAACGCCGCCAGTCGAGATGGCGATGAATAAGCGTTTGCTGTTTGAAGGGTCCGGCAGGATTGTGTGCAGGCATAAACCGCCGCCGCCCGGCTGCCATTGCGCACGATGCGGATGATCGTAGAGACCTTTACCAACGCCCAGGTCTCGCCGGCATCGGTTGATTTGAATAATGCCGCCGGCTCAACCCCGCAATACAAAGTATCTGGTTCGTCCGGATGCCCCATGGCAATCTGCCAAATTTGTTTGACTGCCGAATCTGCTGATTCAGGAAACTTTACACCGTAGGTTTCCGGCTCAGTCCACGTTTTTCCGAAGTCATCTGATGAACTCAAGTACGAGCCCCAAAAGGACTGTTAACCGCCGCCCAGAGCCGCGTGCGTCCCTTACGATCGTCGTAAGCAAAAGCGTAAATCGCGCGGCCGGGGAAATAAGGGCCGCCGACGTCCCATTGCTGCCGGTCCTTGTCTGAGCGAAGCACAAATGCGCCCTTCATCGTGCCGGCAAGTAAGAGCACGTCGCCCGATCCAGCTTTGATGTGATTAGGTTTCGGCATACGGGAAACTCCAGGGATGAAATTTACTGAACGGTGCGTTGCATTATAGAGAAGGAGCGGACGAGCGCAAAGACGGAGTCGAATATTTTTGTAATCCAAAATCCGTAAGAATTTTTGGCCAAACCGGTGGTGACTGGTTTGAAACCTCCGCGCGTCCTCCGTGTTGTCTGTGTCTCTGTGGTGAGTATCTGTTTAGGTTTGATCACCACAGAGACACAGAGAACACGAAGGTAGCACAGAGGAAAATTGCCACCCCAAACCCACAACTCAAGAATTCTCACGCCATTCGCACTATATAAGAAGCATTCGGAAAACTTTGAAGCGCTGAAGGGTTGAAGCGGGAGGAAACCCCGCCGACCCTCGTTCAGGATCTGCCTTTCCAGGCATTGCCATTTGCCCCCATGGCCATCGAAGTCACATCGATCGCCGACTCCGGTCGCGCTTTTCGCCCGCAAGTTTGCGGAACGTCTATCCTCCTTCTTTCATGACGAACCTCGCAGTAATCGACGAATTCTGCTTCGTTCGCTGTGCGGACTATTTGCACTTGCCTTAACGATTGGCGGAGACTCACTTCTCACTTCTTACAAGTATTACTCGCGAATGATTGACGCGCGGCTGGCGAGTGGCTACTTGACCAGTCGCCCCGGTCTTTACGCCGCGCCGCGTTTACTCCAGGTAGGCCAGAAACTCGCGGGCAGATCTGATCGTCTCCCTGAGACGAGCCGGCTACGTGCAGAGCGGCAGGCAGCAATGTCTCGGAGCGGCAGCTTCCGCGAATCAGCTGCCGCGATTGAAATAAGACCTAACCCACATCAGGCGCCGCTCGGGCCTGGTCGCAATAACGTTTGACGGTGACAGGAAAATCTCTCGAGTTGACGGACGACGGCATTTCGATCGACTGGTTCAAGCTTGAGCCGGAAGTCCTTTCTAATGATCCGTTCTCCAAAGCCGGCAAGCGCGAGGCGGTCCGCTTCTCGGAAATCCCGCCTGTCCTGCTGCACGCCATACTGGCGACCGAAGACCGCCGGTTCTTTCAACACTCCGGAGTGGATGTCTCGGGATAGCTCGCGCGTTGCTGCATAACGCAGGCGAGAACCGGCCCGGGCAGGGTGGCTCCACCATTACTCAGCAGCTCGTTAAGAACACTTACCTGACCCCTGAACGCACGTTGCGACGTAAGTATGCGGAAGCGATGCTGTCATACGCGCTCGAGCAGCGACTCTCGAAGGAAGATATTTTTGCCCTCTACTGCAATGAAGTTTATCTGGGACAACGAGGCGCGGTGACGGTGCGCGGTGTGGAAGAAGCGGCGCGAGTATATTTCGGCAAAGAGTTGAAGGACTTGTCGCTATCAGAAGCAGCGCGATGATTGCCGGCGATGATTCAGGGGCCAATGCGGTTCTCTCCTCTACATCAGCCGGAAGCTTCCGCGGCGCGCCGAAACGTTGTGCTGGAAGCGATGGCCCGCGACGGTTGGATCGACGCCGATCAGCTCGCGGTGACAACCGTGAACGAGCCCGTTCTGGTAACTCCGTCGTCCCAGCTCGACAATTCACTCGCTCCTTACTTTGTCGACTATGTGAATCGAACTGCGGATTCTCGAGCTCGATGCCTCACCTGCCAGCCAGAGAATCTACACGACTATCGATCTCGGACCTGCAGCAACTCGCCGAGAGCTGCGCTCAGACGCCAACTCGATCATCTCGACAAAGTTCATAAGAATCTCGCTGCCAAGCCGCAAGCAGCGCTCGTTGCGCTCGACCCAAAGACCGGCAACGTCCTGGCCATGGTTGGCGGCCGCGATTATGCGGAATCCCAACTCAACCGCGCCACCGACGCGCGACGACAGCCCGGTTCAACTTTCAAGCCCTTTGTCTACGCCGCTGCACTCGAAGACGGAATGTCTCCGGTGCAAATGTTCGCCGACTCGCCACGCGAATTCGTCTACGACCGCAACAAGCCTTATCGTCCGGCAAACTTCGGCGGCGGCTATTCGATGCGGGACGTAACCATGCGCACGGGACTGGTGAAATCGCTGAACGTAGTCACCGTTGATGTCGCCCTGCAAACTGGTTTGGCGCGCATCGCGAACCTGGCGGAGAAGTTTGGACTACCGAAACCCGAACGCTATCCATCGCTCGCGCTCGGAACCAAAGAAGTGACGCCGTTGGAGCTCGCGGCCGCTTACGCTGCCTTCGTTAACGGAGGGCGTCGAGTTAAGCCGAACGTCGTGTTGAGTGTAGACGAGCCGCCGGCTCAGCACGTCACCACCGACGAAGAGCTGGAAGCACCAGTGATCAGTCCTACTACCGCATACATGATCACAAACATGCTTTCCGACGCTATCGATCATGGAACGGCTCGCTCGGCGCGCGATGCGGTGAAGGGTACCGCGACGGCAGGAAAAACCGGCACTTCACGCGATGGTTGGTTCGTGGGCTACACGCCCAACCTGGTTTGTGCGGTCTGGATTGGTTTCGACGATAACGAACAATTGGGACTGACTGGCGCAGAAGCGGCGTTGCCGGCCTGGACGGATTTCATGAAGGCGGCGGTGGAAATGAAACCTGAACTCGGTGGCAGAAACTTTGATTGCCCGGAAGGAATAAAATTCGTGGAAATTGATGCTGACTTCGGTGGGATCTCAACTCTATCTTGTCCCCATCGCGAACTAATTGCAGTGACGGAAAGACTGGCTCCTAACGTCGAGTGCTTAATGCATGGAAATCTGCCTGACTCAAGTGGGATCGGTGCGGATCACGTGACCGAAGCCGATGTGAATGATGAGCCGGTTCTAACCCAACATTCCAGATCACCGGTTCTACGCTTCCGCGCGAAAGACTCCTCTTCGTTAATGTCGACCCGCGTTGATGTGGACTCGCGCGGGAGAAAGACGCTTACGAACTCAATGCGGTAGTTAGCCTGCCTTCCAGCAGATAAACAAATCCTTGCATTGACTTCCAACCCTCGTACTTCCAAAGGACCGTCGGATCACCTGACAATTGAACCCGCGGCGAGCGATTGGTTCGTAGTCCGCGGAAGCGGACGTGAAGCATAAAGCCTGGGGTGAAGCGCAGCGAACCCCGGGGATCGTCAACACAGAAATTGCGGGCCCACGAAGCGGCCGATAGAGGTCGCTATTCCCAATCATCATTCGTGACGATTCGATCCATCGGAGCTCCGCGGGCCTTTATTGCTTCAACTCCAGGTTCCTGGGGTTTCGCTCTGCTCCACCCCAGCCTTTATGCCGTCGAGCGCTTCGCGGGCTTCGGATATTTGGGACTCAAGGTTAATTCTGGCGGAATTGAACGCACTTTGTGAGTTTCATGAACTCTGGTGCCATCACACTGTCTCCAACACAACCTGTGCGATCGCGTGCTCGCTCGTGTGCGAGATCGATAGATGCGCTGCGGCTGCGCCGGAGTTGTCGAAAAGTTCCAGCACCGGCCCGTGAAGAACCAGGTAAGGTGCGCCCGATTCACGTGAGGCCACTTCCACATCCTGCCAGCTAATTCCTCCGCGCCAGCCGGTTTGCAATGCTTTCAGCGCCGCTTCTTTTGCAGCAAAGCGCGCGGCATAATGTTGCGCCGCCACCGCTCGCGGCTGTCGCAATACGCGCGCTCGGCCGGTGTGAATACCCGCTCGCGGAAGCGCGGCGTGCGCGCGAGCGTTTCGCGAATACGCCCAACTTCGATAATGTCTTATGCCAATGGCAACGATCATAAGTGATGACGAACTAACACAATTCGGTTTCTACTGGCGCCTGGTCGACGGCGTGCAGGCGCTGGTATGTGCGCCACTCGAAGCCGACGGTTTCCGGAACGGCTTTTCAACCAGACTGGGCGGCACGAGCCCGATGCCGGAGAACGCACTCAATCTCGCGGGCTTCAACGAAGACACTGCGGAAAACATTCTGGAGAATCGTCGCCGCTTTCTCAAGCTTTTCCCGAACGAGTCCGGCGAATGGGCGCTCGCGGGCTGCTGGCAAGTGCACGGCTCCGACGTGCGGCTAATAAACGACCTCGCCGAGGCCAAGCCCGCGGAAGACGCTCGTGGCGATACGATCTACTGCGATGCGATTGTCAGCAACGCCGCCGGCGTTCTGGCGGGAGTGAAGACTGCTGACTGCGTGCCGATATTGATCGGGGATCCAATTACATCAGCCTTCGCCGCCGTCCATGCGGGCTGGCGCGGCACGCTGGCCGAAGTCGCCACCAAGGCGCTCGAGCGAATGACAGCTGCTTACAATACCAAACCGGGCGATGTGCGCGTTGCTATCGGTCCTGCTGCCGCTGCTTGTTGTTATGAAGTTGGCACAGATGTGATCGATCCGTTCAGGACTAAGTTTGCCGGTCAGGAACTCTTCGGGGAAACGCGCTCCGACCACGCGTGTATCAATCTGCTGGAAGCGAATCGAGCACAGTTGATCTCCGCCGGAGTTGCTCCGGATAGAATAAACATCGCGCCGCTTTGCACGATGTGTCGCACTGATCTCTTTTTCGTATCGACGCGAGAAAAGTCTTCACGGAAAGGTAGGGCGTCTTATGTCGGTGATCGGCAGAAAGGGTGAAGAGGTAAAGGGAATAGGGTAAAGGGAATAGGCAACCTCTTCTCCTTCCCCTTCCCTTTACCCTCTTACCCTTTTACCCCTTTCTTTCATTCCACCGTTCAGCGACATCTTCACTTCACGCGTCTGTGGCGGAAAACACGTATCATCGTTACAGGCCTGATACCTCAAACGCCCCTTTAGTTCCGCGGAGTTTCCGCTGAAACTTCTGGGGACCGTCACCGTGAAGCGCATTGTCGTGCGGCCCTCAAAACCGACACTTTATTCTTCGAGAACTTCAGCGAACGCAATAACGCGCGCGGATAGCCGACCGGCCCAACGCGAACTCCCTGCGGCGCCTCAATCTGAAGTTGCGTGGCAATAAGAAACTTTTCCAGCGGCCGGTTGGAGTTTGCGTGATAGCCGGAGGGAATGTCCATGACCACAGTTCCCTGCGCAGCGAACGTCCACGCCCAGCCTTGTTCGCGGCCAGCGAGCCATTGATGGCAATATTGGGAGCCGACTGCGGCGCCGCGGCTCCAAAGAAATTTGCCGGTATAAGCAGCAAGGCTGTTGTTAAGCTAAGTTTAGTTATGAATCGCATATTGGTTTTCAGATACTTCCAAAGTGATCAGAGTTGCTTCAACCGGCCTTCTGAGTTGCGCCCAAACCAATCGTTTGTGTTACAGCGGCAAGTTGGCCGCACGCAGCAAAGATATCTCGGCCGCGCGGCTTACGGACAAAAGTGTGAATGCCTTTTGACTCGAGAATACCTTTGAACATCTCTACTCGAGTTGCCGGCGACGGCTGATACGGCAGCGGATCGGCAGGGTTGTGGGGAATCAGATTCACCTTCGCGTGCAGCTCATGTCGATTGAGCAGATTAGCCAGTTGTCGCGCCTGCTCGTCTGAATCGTTGATGCCATCCAGCATTACATATTCAAAGGTGAAGCGCTCGCCTGCCTTGAGCGTCTGCTCAAATTCCCGGCAGGCTCCCAGCAGTTCTTCGAGCGGCCATTTTTTGTTAATGGGCATCAGCACATCACGCAACTCGTCGCTGGACGCCGCGAGTGATATCGCCAGGTTTGGCCGATCGGGAATCGTGGCCAGTTCGCGTATACGCGGCACAACTCCGGCGGTTGAAACCGTCACCCGATGCGGCACGATGAACAGGCCTTGTGGGTCAGCCATGATGCGCGTCGCCTGAAGTAATGAATCGAAATTCAGAAACGGTTCACCCGCGCCCATCCCCACGAGATTGGTGCCGCGCGGAGGTTTTTCACCCAGACCGTAAGCGTCGTTAAGCGCGATGATTATCTGCTCGACGATTTCGCCGGGCGTTAGCGAACGAAGCAAACCCAACTGTGCGGTTAGGCAAAAGGTGCACTGCAGCGGACAGCCTGATTGCGATGAGAAACAGATCGTATCGCGGCGTTCTTCAGGAATAAAAACCGTTTCGACGGGAAAGTTGTCGTGCGTCTTCATCAGGAAACGACGCGTTCCGTCTGCGGAGAGATAGCGCGATTCGACAGTTAACGTGGAGGCTGTTGCAGTTTCCCGCAAACGTTCGCGCAGCGCTTTCGGCAAATCACTCATCTGGTCGAAAGTTTGCAGACGGCGGTGCTGCAGCGCCGCAAAGATTTGCCGCCCACGATATGCAGGCTCGCCAATCTGCCGCACAAAACCAACGAGTTCAGCCTGGCTCAACCCAATTAGATCGGTCCGCTTGTCCATTTCATCCATTCTAGCATTCAGAGTACTCGTAAATAGTAAATCGTAAACCGTAAATAGATCAGGCCCGACATTCCGGACTGCCGTCTATTCACGGTTTACGATTTTCGCTTAACTACTATTCGCTCTAAGGCACCACGCTGAACTTCCACCGTTTACCGCTGTTACTGCACAACCGTAAACTTAGCAGCCGGCGTCAGGGCCTGACCTGAAACGCGATCGCGGATACGAATCGCCAATTCATATTCACCCGGGCTCAATTGTCGCGTGTCAATCAAGCGCGCCAGCGTCAACCGTTGACCTGAATCGCTCATGCCGCGCCAATCTTCCGCTTGCTTGCCGACTTCTTTGCCATCTTTCAGGAGTGCGTATTCGACGTCGACCGAGGGCCGCAACGTCGTTTGATCAATGCCGGCGTTGTAAACCTGCATGTAAACGCCGACCGGCTCACCGCGGTGATAGATTCCGGAAACGTTAGGGATCACCTTGGCCTGGCCAATTACGAACTGTCCCACGGCGGGCCTGTCACCCATGTTTTCCAATCTGGCGGCCAAAACGAGAGTGGAGGTCGAAAGCTTCTGCGGATCATACTTGGGAACCGGCAGGGCAATATGGCGCACACCGGTAGCTCCCGAGGCCACGTCGCGAACAATCACATCGACTTTGTAAGTGCCGGGCGGGAGCGCCACAGCTTTCTGATAAGCGGACTTGCGGCCCTTGGCGTCACTTAGTTCCTCGGTAGTCGCCGTGGTAATCACAGGATCTTCAAATACGCCGGCGCGGCGTCCTGCCACCGAAGTAATTCTGCCGAAGATGTTGATTCGCGCTTGCTGCAAACCGCCGCTATCCTGAAACACTAAATCTTTGTTCTCAACCTGAATCGTGATCGCGGTGATTACACGCTCGTCTGACTGGCGGAAGAAGTCTACGCGGACGTCGAAGTTCAGCGGATTCTCATCGATCGTAGGCGTATTAACCGCCGATGCGAGGTCGTTAAATTTTACTTGTGGGGGACGGGAAAGATCTGCCAGCAGCTGCAAAGCGCGCAAAGGGGCTGTCTTGTTCACGCGTATAGTTGTTATTGCCAATGCCCCCATGCCGCTGACGCGATCGGCTTTATTAGAAAGGCCCAATTGCTCCAGATAGCGTTAAGCCGGCTCCGGGAATATTCAGCATCGCGTCCTTCTCGTCGGGATTTCGCGCAATGCGATACTCGCCGCTGCCCGTAGGATCGACAAACTCAATCTCGACACCGGAGCCTACTCCAGCCAGATAACGATAAAACCAGATTTCGAATGGATAGGTCGTAGTGTTACCACCACCTTCATAGGACGGACGGTCATAACTGCCGCCCGAAGGGTGAGTCTCACGCTCGTCAGGTTTGCCATACATGATCCAGATCCGCCCGCGATCCGATTTCCAGCCCGGAATGCCGGAAGCGAAATGCTCGTTGGCGTAAGCAATGCGCTCGTAGTATTCCTCTTTAAACTCGTTTTCATCAGTGTCAGGATCGGGATCGCGCCGGCGCCAGAATTCCTCGATAAACCGCTCCCGCTCGTCATCGGTTGCCAGTTTCTTGAAAGCCTTTCGCTCCTCATCGGTAATGACATAAGTGACGTCCTTCTCAAGCCAGTCCTTGTAAGCCTTCTTGAGTTCGGGCTTCACATTGCGGGGCTTGTCCATCGGATCCTGACTTTTCGTTCGATCTTGCGCAAACCCAAATAAGCTGGTTCCTGCGAGTACGAGCGAGAAAACGGCCAGGCGAAAAGGGGCATTCTGGCAATACATAACTAAACTCCTGCTAATACTGATACCAAACGTCATGTAGAACTGAATTCGAGACTCTGACAATGAATTTTAGAGCACTGCGGAAACAAAGGATTCTAGGTTTCCCGGGGAACACAGTCAAGATGCCACAAATGCAGCCTTAAGTTGCCTTTTTGCCCGCTCAAACCGCTGTTCGCGGACGGCTAAAAATCCAGGCCACGAAGATCGACACAATGTAGAGGGCAATCATGGGCGCGGCAAACAAAAGCATGTTGGGTATGTCGTTCGTAGGCGAAAGAACGGCCGCGGCAATCAGAATAACTATTAAGGCTGTCTTCCAAATCTTGATAAGAAATTTGGCTGTAACCAACCCAATCCGCGCCAGCACATAAGTAATTGCCGGCATCTGAAAAACAATACCCATTCCCAGCATTACAATAATGATGAAATCGAAGTAGTCGTCAGCTTTAAGAAGGAGCCTGAAGTCCTGTCCCAACCCCAGTAGATATCTCGCAGCGGGCGGGAAAATTATTTTCGTAGGCGAACGCTGCTCCAAGTACGAACGATATCGACGAGAGCGCAATAAACGGTGTGACATAACCACGCTCGTGCGGATAGAGCCCGGGGAAACAAAGGCCCAGATTTGCCACAGCAGGAACGGCACTGACAGGCAGAGCGCCGCATAGAGCGAAAACTTTGACGTAAAGCGAAAAGGGATCAATCAGGCTGTTGACCACCAGCTTGTCGCTAATACCAGCGTAGTCTCCCGGCAAAGCTTTGAAGTCGATCGGCAGACGAACCCCTTTCGGTATGATCGTATTGCCCGCATACAAAGCTTCTTCCGTAAACAGTGCGAGTTGCCCTGCGAATCTTTGGCCACGCGGGCCATCACCGAAGATCCCGGCGGTATCACGCTGGTGCCGATCTTCGTTTCTTCCGAGAAGATGAAGCGTCCTAAGATCGTTTTCCTTGACCGCGCTTAATGGCAGGATTTTTTCGCTGCCCGTCAGGCCGTTGATTGGCACCTGACGCGCTTTGCGCTTCGGCCAGTGCCCGATTGATTGGGACAGCCAGGAAAGCGTAGATCCGGTCAGAGACGAACCAGCAAAGTGTGGCAGCAATAAATACAAATGCGAGTGAACGGATCAGGCGACTTCGAGGTTCGTCCAGATGTTCGAGGAAAGACATCTGGCCCCGAGTTGTTCTTCCCTGGCCTTCCCGGATCCGAGTGCTCTTTGAAACGTTGACATCAATGATTATCTTTATCTAACTCGACTCACAACCAATCATTCTTGGGCGAGTGTTTAGGTTCATCAGTGACACTCTCAAAGTCACTTCGATCGGCGAGCCGGATTTGTTTTCGTCGGAGGCTTGGGACGCTGATTCGAACCCCTGGTGACGAGCGATTACCTGATCCGGCGACACGCTGGCGATACAGCCGGCTGCAACGGCTGGCCCGTCATTTCAGGATTGAGAATCGAACTCTCGACTGGGCAGCGTTGGACTCGTGGCGCTGGGGTCATCTTCAAGATTTGCCTCTCGATCCCAGGTGCGTTTGAAGTCTTCAGAAGCGCGCCGAAATTCTGCCAGATTCTTGCCCAATGAGCGGCTGATTTGGGGCAGCTTACGAGGGCCGAAAAAGACCAGCGCCATCACTAAGATGAATAGCAGTTCGGTACTGCCAAGAGATTCAAGAATCAGTAAAACCACTTTCCCAAAATACCTTTCAACACATTCGTTGGCAAAAGTCCGTTCGAGGTTGGAGATTGTAACCCGTGGTCTGACAAAGCAGAAATTTAGAAAGTACTGCAAACTCGAATTTCGCAATTTGAGTTTACTGGCAAATCAATAAATTTGCTTGCTTGACAGCCGCACTGCCGTCCCGCAACCTTTTAGCGTCTAACACTATCAGAGGTTTATTCAGGGAGACTTATGGCACTTCTCTCGGATGATGTGAATCCAACCCTCGCTGAGACGGCCGCCCTCCTCGAGCGATTCGCGGAGGTGGCCGAAGCAGGTTGCGTCGACCACAAAGAAACTCGAGAAGGCTGCTTTCGTCGGCGCCTATCTCAAGGAGCTTGGCGATGCTGATCTGGCGCGCGCCGCTCGTTATTTCGCCGGTCACCAATTTGCTCAGAACGACGCACGCACTACCAACGTCGGCGGCAGCATAATCAGCACGGCCTTAAGCGAAGCGACCGGCTTTAGTCGGCAGGAGCTTGCGCCTATTTATGTTCGGCTCGGAGATGCCGGTGAAACTGCACAAGAAGCTGTTGAGGCCGCGAAGCGCTTTCGTGGCCCACCATAAGTCTCTTTGAAACAGAATCAATTATTACCAGGCTGAGTGAAACGAGTGGAATCAAAAACAAGACCCGTCTCTTGGTGGCCGTTCTAAGTCATGCCACGCCGCTCGAAGCCAAATACCTCATCAAGCTTTTGGCTGGGGATCTGCGAATTGGCCTAAGGGAAGGACTTGTCGAGGATGCTATCTCCCGCGCCTTTGAGCGTCCGCTCGCGACCGTGGCCCGGGTGAATATGCTGCTTGGCGATCTCGGAGAAACAGCAGTGCGAGCCCGAGCTGACGATCTGCAAGATGTCAACATGCGCCTGTTTCACCCGATCAAATTCATGCTGGCAACTCCTGCTGCCGACCTCGCGGACATCGCGCGCACCATGCCGGATCAGTTCTTTGTGGAGGATAAATTTGACGGCATTCGCGCGCAGGCACACATCAAAGACGGCCGCGTAGCCATCTACTCGCGCACCATGGATGAGATCACGCATCGCTTTCCGGAACTGCTTTCGCCGCTTGTCTGCCCTCGACGTCGAGGCCGTCATCGATGGCGAAGTTGTACCCGCACGCGGCGAGCAAATTCTACCTTTTAACGAGCTACAAAAACGCCTGGGCCGAAAGACTATTGGCGCCGAACTGCTGCGAGAAGTTCCCGTGATTCTCGTTGCCTATGATCTGCTATATGCACGAGGGCGCGTGCTAACGGATGAATCTCTCGAGGAGCGCCGCAAAATCCTGGAAGAGATGATCCCGACCGAGGGCACCGTGCGAGTCTCCGTGGCCAAGCGATTCGAAGCCGTCGCGGCGCTCGATCAGGAATTTGACGATGCACGGGCGCGCGGAAACGAAGGCCTGATGATCAAAGAGTCCCGCGTCTTTCTACAAACCGGGCCGCCGCGGGCGCGAGTGGCTGAAGCTAAAGCGGGCCATCGCAACCCTCGATGTAGTTGTCACCGCGGTAGAAGTTGGACACGGCAAGCGCAGGAACCTGCTTTCCGACTACACCTTTGCCGTGCGCCGCTCTGAAAGTGACGACGAGCTGCTTAACATTGGTAAGGCCTATTCAGGGTTTGACTGACGCCGAAGCTGGCGAGCTATGACCGAGTGGTTTACCCAACACACAATCAAGGAATTCGCCCATGGAAGAGTTCGGCTGGTTGCACCCGGAAATGGTGATTGAAGTTACGTTTGACCGTGTTCAGGAGTCAAAAGGCACAAGAGTGGTTACGCGCTCCGCTTTCCCAGAATTCTCCGATTGCGGCCAGACAAGAAAGCAGCGAGGTCGACACGCCTGGAGACGATGTGCAAAAACTCGTCGCAGCGAATACCAATTGATCCCACCTCAGCAGGTGGATCCCCACCAGATTCCGAGGACTGCAGCAGGACTTGCAAGCAGCGATTACGTCAATTGGCTCTTGCTCTCCCGTACAGTATGAAGGTAGTATGCGCCGTGAATGAACCCCCTTGCCGGTATTCAAAGAACATACGCGGCAAGTCGCACACTAACTTAGAACGTGCGTCACCCCGGTGACGGCAGATTTGAAATCTGTACCTGGTTAGGCGTTTGCCTGTCCAGAAAATCGAAGCTACAGTCAAAGCATGTTTACGACTGCTGAAAGACTGAAGTCGTTATCGCAGGTTGTGGCTAACGCCGTTGATCGGTGTCTTCCTGGTTTACTGGTATTTCACAGACGCAGGTAGGCCTGCCCGGTTCGTGGGAGTCCCCAGGCTTGGGATCCTCGGCATAGACAGGAATGCTGGGGAAAAGCGCGAGAACTGTCGCGGCGCAGATTACTTTAACCGTTTTCATTTTGTCTCCTAATTTCGCTTTTGGGGTGATAAAACTACAGTTGCGCACAATGATGGAAATCAAGGCCCCTGATGAGGCGCATAATAGCCGCCCCTAACCCTCATGCAAGGATTCTTGCATGTTAATAGAAGGAATGACCTCACATGAAAATAAACCAGTTGGATTCGCTGGTGCCTGAAGCACTCACGGCTACCCCGCGACGAACGGGCTCTTGTGCTTTGCGCTCGCGCAAAGGAGCTAAAGGACGCACAGAGCTTTGAGGATGCGCGGCTGGTGCTGGGTGAGTTCTGGCAAGACGTAGGTGATCGTCCAAAGCTTAACGGCCTTGCAGCAAACGCTCCAGGCTGAAATGCTTTTGCTCGTAGGCACTTTGTCAGGTTGGCTGGGCACTGCGAGACAGACCCCTGGAGCGCAGGAAATTGCCAAAGATCTCATCTCTGAGGAGTTCCACAGCATTCGAGGAATTAGGACTGACGGAAAGAGGTCGCCGAGGCGCGCGTGGAGCTGGGTATTTGTTACTGGCGTTCGGGCGCCCTCGATGGAAGCGAGGATAACGTTTGACGACGCATTGCTGCGCCTGGGCGATTTTGCAAAGCGAACAACGACTGCGCGCAATCTTGAATAAGCGCGCTAGTGGAACAGGTATCTTCCCTGCCTTACGAAGCGCTCCGACTTCTTTCTGAATCAGAGCCGCTGTTCGCCGCAAGTAGCAATCATAGGTTAAAGGGTAAGTTTCATCATGAGTTTGGGATCTTACTCAAGAACATTGGCTCGTCAGGACATAGCGAAGAATACGTTTGACCGGGCGCTGATGCAGTTCACCGCCGCGAGCATCGAACTTGAGCAGAGTGGTCAGATCCGTGTTCTCGCCAGCGTTCAGAATAATCTGAGCTTACTGTTTACCCAGCTCGAAAGATTTGAAGAGGCACACGAACATCTTGATCGGGCACTCTCGGTAGTTACGAAACTAAACGACAAAGGATCTCAGGCTCAATTCGAAGATTCACGCGCTCGGGTCTTTCTTAAGTGAAGGACGCCTTGAGCAAGCCGAGAGAATTGCCAGTTCAGCAGTGAAGTTAGTCAGAGGGGGTGACCAGCAATCACTTCTCAGCAGCCAACTCTGACCACGCAGGCGGTAGCGCTCGCCAGACTCCAGCGGACCAGCGAAGCCCTTGCAGCGCTCAACGAAGCTATCGGTGTTGCCGCGCAGGCGGGCGATCCGGAAACAGAAGGTATTGCGTCTCTCACAGTTATTGAAGAACTGGCAACCGCCGTTTCCAACCAGTGAATTGCGAAACTACTACAGCCGCGCGGAAATCAGCATTGAGGGCATACTCAAAACGCCGTCATTAGAAAAGCGCGTCTGGGAGCGACTGCTCGAGCGGTGCTAAATGCCGAAACACCGACTCCTTGCACCGACAGAGTCATCATCAGCTGCTGCTGCTAACGATCTGTCGCTCGAAGAACAGGTACTGCGTTACGAAGGTGAACTGATCCAAGCGTGCTCTCGATACTTCCGATGGTAGCGTCACACGTGCCGCTCGCCTGCTCGGAGTTACCCATCAGGGACTCGCCTTCATTCTCAATGGACGGCAAAGAAACCTCCTGCCCTCGCGAAAACCCGCGAAGCCGCGCCGGCGAAGCATCATCCGCTACCATTGAGGCTGAATAGCTCAACGGTTTTCAGCCTTCCCCAATTGGTTTCAAGCCCGCCAGAACAGCGGCCCGGGACAACCCCGCTGGTTTCGTTTTGCGCTCCAACCATTGCTGCAAATATCATTTCGGTTTCAATTCTCGCGGACAGTTAATCAATGAACACTCTGAAAAACCCTTTCCCTAATCGTCCTGTTGTTCCACTTTTGCGGTTGATGCCGGAGCAGCCCAGGCTCCGCGCCAACGCGGAACGAGGCGGCCGCCGGTCGCAAAACCCGCTGCCGGATCAGCCGGTATCACAGCCGCAGCGAAATATAGTCGCGCCTGCTGCCCGTGGCGCCCAGCGCTCCAATTCCGCTGGCCACCGTAAATGGAGAAAGCATTACCACCGCCAACATAGATCCTAAAGTACGACAGGAAGTGGAAGCGCTGGACGCGCGAATCGCCGAAGCCCGTAGACAGGTACTGGAACTTCAAATCAATACGGTGTTACTGGAAAGCGGAAGCCGCTAAACGCAGGATGAGTCCACAGCAGTTGTCCGACCTTGAGATTGCCAAAAGATCAACGCGAACCAACGGCGGCTGAGATCGATCAGTTCATTCAGGATAATCGCGATCAGTTCGCTCAAGCCGATCCGGTAAGTATGCGCCCAACAGGTGGCAATTTATTTGAAGGGTGGGCGCGAGACACAGATCACGGATTCCTTTCTTAAGCGTGTGCGCGTTTCTAATCCGGTTGTCAACGTCGCTCCGGCGAAACGCCTCCGGTCTGCCGTCAGGCGCCGTGATTGCTACCGTCGGCGGCCGTCCCATAACCGCCGGGACGATAGATGAAAGGCTCTAAGCCGATCATTTACAAGCTGCGCCTTAACAACTATCAACTTGCCGAACAGGCTTTGGATATCACAATCAGCGATTTGCTATTAATTGCGGAGGCAACCCGCCGCAATGTGCCGCCGGAAGAAATTGTTCGTAGGAAATAACTGAAAGAGATCCATTCGCCCACTGAAGCTGAGATCGCTAAGTTCTATTCTGAGAACAAGGAAAGAATCCCGGCTGAGCTCGCGCAGCCAGCAGCCAAATCGCCATTACCTCCAGGAACAGGATCGGCAGCGGCTCGGAAACGGACCTTTCAAAACGTCTTCGAGCGGGCGCTACCATTCGCCTGCTAATCTCCGAACCTGTGCTGCCGGTGCAATCAATAAGCGTCGATGACGACCCGGCTCGCGGTGATGCAAAAGCTCCGGTAACAATCGTGGAATTTACAGATTTTCAATGTCCGTCGTGCGCTGCTATTCAGCCTGTTTTGGAAGAGGTACTGAAATCCTACGGCAATAAGGTACGACTGGTGGTCCGCGATTTTCCGTTAGCCAGGCATGAGAATGCCCTGCAAGGCAGCGGAGGCCGCGAATGCCGCAAACGCTCGGGGAGTTTTTACGAATACACCGCTTTACTTTTCAAGCGACAGGGACAAGCTAGACCTTCCTTCACTAAAAAATACGCGAGCGAGTTGGGCTTGAATCGCGCGCGCGCTTCGACACATGGAGGCTTGATGACGGAAGATGCCTGCTGCCGAAGTAAAGCATGACGTGGACGATGGAGAGATTTACGGCGTAGACAGCACGCCCGCGGTGTTCGTCAATGGCGTCGCCCTTCGCGAGATGGAGTCTCCCGGCGCTGCGCCGTCAGCCGATGATCTCGCGGGCTCGCCGGTGCGAATTCTGCTCCTAAACTTTCGTCGAACTAATCTCCTCCAGTTCCGATTCTCAACAATTATCGAGATAAGTTTGCAGGCCTGTGAAAGCGCCGGTCGGGTCCACTGCGCTGCGTCCTTCCTCGATGTGTTTGATGATGCCGTTCTGGTCAGCTGACGAATGCCCGCTCGCGTGCCGTATCACCAGTCACCTCGTTGTAAACGCCGTGACCAGTCCTTAACGGCTTTTTCGCGACGCGCCAATCGCTCAGCAATGGAAACTCCGCGCCGATATCTTCCGCGAGAAGCGCATCGGTTGAGCCGGAGAGCTCGTCCATACTAATTCCCAAAACCTGAGTGTTTGTCTCTTCGGGTTTGGCAATATCGGCCTGATACGCCTTCAATTCTTTCGTTCAACCACCAGTAAAGGCGAGCACTGTAAAACGCGAGCACCACGTTTTGCCTTGCCTTTGAAGTCATGCAAGACGTAATTACGCTTGCCCCTTCAGTATCGGTAAGGAGTGAAGTCGGGAGCGGGCTGGCCCACCTTCAAATGCGTTTTGGGCGCCGCGGGCTGTGGTGCACTTGGCGGCGCGGCGAGGCTGCCGGTTGCCGCAAACACCGGCAAGGTCGGACCGGCCAACAACAAGATCAACGGTGCGAATCTCTTCATCATTTTTGCAGTCTCCTTAGCGAGTTAAGATGGCATTCCTGCTTGTGGGTATTCAAAAGGAAAGAATGCCTGCCCTTGATAAACCTTCGAACGGTGCCCTCTAACACCACGATGCACGGCCGAACGGCCCGGTCTTACGTGATGCTTAAGTAAGACTTCGTTCTTTCCGACAAACATTTCGGCAAATCGTCCGCAGCAAACCTGGGGCTTGAGAGGGCAAGGTCTAGTACAATGGACATCCCGAAACTGCCAGAGCCAGATTAAGGAATCCAGGTCATGGTCGTCTCGCTAAAACCCGAACGCCTGAAACGGTACAAAGACGTCGCGCTATTGCTCGTGAAGTGTTGGACGTTCGATCTGGTCAAGCAGGTAGGATTGAAGACCACCTGAGCTTAGCGAACACGATCTGTCGAAACTGCGCCAAAGGCGGAAGAGTTGGCTGCGGATCTGGGAAGCTTGGTCCTACCTTCATTAAGTTGGGTCAGCTGTTCTCGACGCGTGCGATCTCCTACCGGTCCTTACCTTGAAGCGCTGACGCGTTTGCAGGACCGCGTCGAACCATTCGCATATGAGGAAGTGGATCGCATCGTCTCAGGCGAAATCGGAGTGCGTATCTCGGTGCTTTCGCGGTTTCGATCCCAACCGCTCGCCCTTGCTGGCCCAGTGCATCGGGCATGTAGCGCGACGGGGAGGTTGTGGTCAAAGTGCAGCGGCCGAGCATTCGCGAACAGATCGTCGAGGATCTCGAAGCACTGGGTCAAATTGCCCATTGATGCGCATACCGAACTCGGCAAGCGCTACGATTTTGAACATGCTGAACGGGTTGCGCAGCAGTTGTCCACCGAACTCGACTTCAAACTCGAAGCCGGCAACCTCATCACTTTCAGCGAAAACCTGAGGGAGTTTGAGCAAATCATTTTATCCTGAGCCGGTCGAAGATTTTTGCACCTCACGAGTCCTGACGATGGAATATATTCAGGGCAAGAAGATCACAGATTTGAGCCCGCTGCGTCTGGATGGAAATAGACGGCCCGGGTCTCGCTCGTGAGCTATTTCGCGCGCTTACCTAAAACAAATATTACTGGACGGGTTTGTCCATGCGATCCGCACCCTGGCAATGTTTTCCTGACTGAAGACGATCAAATTGCGCTGTTGGATCTGGGAATGGTTGTGCGTCTGTTGCGGTGTTTCGCGACAACGTCTTGCGCCTCTTGTTGGCGATCAGCGAAGGAAGGCGAAGAAGCAGCCGAGGTCACCATTCGCATGGGCGAGCCGAAACCTCGTTTTTGATAAGTTTGACTCACGAAACGCATGGCGAGCCGTGGCCGAGCATGGTGATGCCAGCCGAGCAGCTCAATGCCGGCCATGTGGTGCTCGAATAACGAGATTTCCGCTGACTGTTGGTTTAGGCTTCCAGCGAATTCGATATGGCACGTAGC